>Ga0228600_1000170_pt1 | contig 9617 bp, 8 predicted proteins | sample CRU5metagenome_FD_182730 | JGI IMG/M metagenome (GOLD analysis project Ga0228600, IMG submission 182730) | Spruce roots microbial communities from Bohemian Forest, Czech Republic - CRU5 | ecosystem: Host-associated > Plants > Roots > Unclassified | place: Czech Republic: South Bohemian Region... | reverse complement strand
TCAATCTAATAACCAATTCGATCCCTGACTAACAGGCAAAACCCCGATACGATACAGGAGGCGGGGGTCCGCTTTCTCCATGAAGTTGAATCCTTTTAGAGAAAGAAGCTCTTCCAACTGCAACTCCGGCAGTCTTGAACGATTATTAAGTAGTAGATTCGGTGGGCTACGAACCACTTAGACCGATCAGGATTGGACGTACGTGATCGCAGCATCCCTGCCTAATCACCATATTCATGGCTGAATCCGCCCTTTACCCATCTACAACCCTTAAATTCCAAATAGTTAGACCCCTACATCTTGGTAATGCCAACCAAAACCCTTCCTCCTTTTTTTATTCCTCTTTCGTTGCCTGATAAATCCTTCTCCTCTCAGCTTTGTATTGTATATAACTATTTAAGTTAGAGCATATCGATCGATCTAGAGCACTCACTGGAGATTGCCCGGCATGTCCATTCCAGAACCGGAATCTTAATGCTTCTTCATCTATTTGAGCAATGCGAAGGTCATAATGATGGCTCACATGGGATACCTTAGATATGATTCACCCACTAGTACCTTTATTTATTTCATGAGTTGCTGGATATTAACGAAGCGGAATCCTGTCTTATAGTAGCATTATCCCACTCCGGTAAGAGGTGCTATATCTCTCTAACTCGGGATCCAATCGAACCATTGAATCACCGGTTAGGTCATGAAGAGTAAAACAGATAAGTTGATAGGTTTAGTTCGGCTGGTCCAGCGATCCACATGCTGGAGTAGAGGTTTCAACTTCTATTGTTTCTATTTCTATTCCCCTTCTATACTTTAAAGGAGAAGGTATAACCTTTATTTCGAAACCAAAAATGGTGTAGTCTTACTTCCATCGTTTGTGTTTTTGAGCCGTTGTGCTTTCCCATGGTTGTGGATGGTGCTGGTCTTGTCATTATGGTTTGTCATACTAAGGTTTTCATGGCTGTGGATAGCGCTAGTCTTGTCTTGCTGGTTCATCGCTTGCTGTGGATTTGTCATACTAATTTGACAACTGGTTGTGGAGTTGGTGGCGGGAGTGGATGTGTCGAGCCCTTGCTGGTTGGCTTGTCATTGTGGATTTATGTTTCTGGTTCATTTTTGTTGTTGATCTCACTGTGTATGGTTGAGCATTGTGAATGGTGGTGGGGTTGTTTCTATGGAGTTATGTCTTCTCCTTATGCACTTATAATACGTCACCCTTTGAATCGTATAAAAGGATAGAATAATAGCCGAAGATAATAATGGGATACTTGTTTCTCCAACCAGAATAAATACGATGGATATTATGAAAGTTAGGTTTACTATATTTGATGTTATATCTCGGGGCTGGATGAGATACTTTTGCCCTTGAGAATCATCCCGGTCGTCCATTCAATAACGATACTTGAGATGTGATAAAATCCGTAATCAAGAGGGAATAATTAGAGGGGTGATCTCTTGCTTGACCTCGAATTGCTTGCTCAACGACTTTCCGTTATTGAAAAGCCAATTGTTCTAACCTCCCTCTAAGTGCTTGATCTCTTGATCTCTGGCTGCTCGAGCTTAGAACTTGCTCAAGACCCTGGTTGCTCGTTCCTTGCCCGTCTATTGATTTCAACCACCCTGAGATCTCCTGTTTAATAAAGACCTCTGCCCTATAACCGGGAAATTATTCGGGGTTGTGCAGAGCCTTTAAAAACACCTTGCCTGTCTCCGCCCTTGCCCGGACTGTAGCTCCAGGACCATATTCCAATATGGTCAACCCGGTGACGAAAACCCCCCACCCAGTGGTATAACTCGTGGTATGTTGGCTCGAGTACTACCTTAGTTGTTCACTAGGGTGGGTCGAAACCGGAGCCTAAGCCCAAACGTCTTAGAGGTTGTAATCTACTACGTATGATACTAAGCCCTGTCTCGATAAATCATTAAATATGTCAAAGTCGATGTCGTGATAGCGATTTGTAACCTCATATTTAAGCGTTTTTCGTATAGAATAGGGATAACACTCGCTGAACCTAGATTCTTCCTCCCTATCAACCGTGTTCGTTGTAGGAGCTAGTTTCCAGCCTCCTCCTGATACGATCAACGTCCTGCTTTCATACTCTGGTAATAATCGTTGAATGAGAGCGGAGACCTACCTACCTTTTGATTCAAACACAAAGCCTGGGCTGAGTGAGAGATCAACAGAATAGCTCTCGGAACACTCTACACCGTCAACGTCCACTCATAATAAGACGAAGGAGGAAAGAGGTTCGATCAAGGACTGTTCTCATTATATGTATTACAATTCCCATATTCGTGCCCTTTGATTGTGTTTAAAACGGAAAAGGTAAGATCCATATGAAATAATGAGGTTCTTATAGGACTATTATCATTTTTGAAAGGAATTGCCTCTCTCGAGAAACAAAGATCAATTGTTGGACTCAACATCCATGGTAGATTGATTGATTGATTGATTACAGCCGAGACCGATCGATCTAAACGCGGTTCTTAAGTTATTTAAGGATTGTCTGGCCTATAGTGCAGAGTCCTCGGATAGAGTATCACTTTCCTTGGATGAAATAAATGTGAAAGCAATCAAAGAGCATAGCATAACCTATTCATTCCGTTATTTCGAAAACCACATCCTATTTCTCGTCACCCGCCCTTCGTCTTTACCCAGCAGGTGCAAAGTCTACTTATGCTTCATTAGCATAAACTCCTGCTGCTGGATCTACTACTCATGCTGCTAGTGGTGCTTCAATAGGACCTGAAACTGCTGATTCAACCGGCTCTGCTAAAGTATAATCACCTTTATATAAGTATATAAGATGCACCTATGAAATCATGCTGCGTAAGAGCCAGGTGGGTATCGATCTGGATCTGGAACTACTGCTTCAACGGTATCTGGATTTGGATCTATATCTATATATGGATATAAAGCCGTGCGAAGGATAGTGGCTTGTTGGCTGTCTAGATGTAGATGTAATAATAGTGCTGGATCGACTGCATAACCAGAATCAATAGCTAATAATGGTAGGTCTACTGCTGCTGCTGGATCAAAGGCTGGTTATTCCACTGATGGATCGACTGAATCCACGGCTTAATCTGCTCCAATAACAGGATCAACAGAAGCTGCAGAATCTACGGAATAAACTACTGGGTAAGAAACGAGAGGATCAACGGGCTTTGCCTTTGCTGATGGTTCCGGATCTTTATCTGGGCCAAGAATTGATGACTCAGATGCTGCTACCCTTGCCTTGCCTCCGTAACTCTACACAAGGAAGAGTCTTTATTCCCTCCCGGGCAGGCATTCCTGGTTCCCCTTAAGCTTTATGGTTTTGGTTCGGTGCATCAGGTATGATCGCGTAGAAAGAAACGCCGCCTTTCATCGATGAAAGCTACAGCATAGCCGTCGAAGTCTTGTGGTTGCGCAGTATCCTCAGTTATTAGAAAAGAAAGCCAGATCGAGAAAGGTAAACAACTGGATCAGTCAGTTAAACAAGCGCTGCTGCCTATGCTGCTATAGCAGTGTTCTTTTAGTTTCCCCCACAACAAATAGTTAATTGCTTTACACAGGCCGGGCAACCTTACCTATTTGGGTACGCCCTACCGCTACCTCATGCCGCTTATAGACTATCATGCTGGCTATTGTCGAGCATCCCATTAAGAGAATGGTGCTAGCTATAAAAAGTTTTACTTAGTAATTTTCGATTAAAGACAAATAATAGATACATGTTGCAATTACCAAGTTAATTCCATTTGTTTGTGAAATATTAGAAAAGGTTTGAATCTGAAAATTATTCAATTTCTCAGTAACATTTTATTGTTACCTTATGCACAGCCTATCAGCGCCTAAGCAGCAAGATACAAGCTATACGGGCTAGAAAGACATAAGTGCCAAGTAAGTAGAGCGAGCGATGTTACCATTTTAGGGAAGAAGAACCTGCATTTAAGCTAGCTTATGGGTCAAACCACCATGCATTTACGAAACGCTCGAATTGGCCATTTCCCAGTCAGAACGACGCACTTTGCCTTAGCCCCCGCCTCTGTCTGTTTTCTGCCTGTCCTACTAGCTACTATCTCTGCTGCTGTTCCTTGTCTCTACTGGCCCTAATTGCTCTGTTGTTTTCCTAGCCTGTCCTTGCCTGTAGTCTCTGTCCCTGCCCCTGTCTTTGTTGCTTCCACCCGGCTATCAACGGGATCTGAGACTAAATGTACATATATATATATATACTATGCTCCCTTTGCACTTGGTGAGAGCGTATGAATTCGACGAGATTCTGCTAGTGAATTGATCGCTATTGATACTCAACCTTCTCACATTCTAAAGGATCTTAACGAGTAACCTGCCTGATGCTGGGCCCTAAAAGCATTCATTGATACGGGTCGGGAATCGATCAAGGATCATTTTCCCACCCACCCACGAGGCAGAAACACCTCACATCGTTCGTTTAAGGTAAATCCGCTTGTTACCGGGCTTACTGGGAGATCGGCTGGCAAAGAAGTGCTCTTTCCTTATCAATGTGATTTCGAAAACCTCGTCTTCACGGCCTCAAATAGATAAAGGCTTTGGGAGTCACCCCCGAAACTCCATCCATAAGGAATGCAATAAGGAGGTCCCGGCCTAAGCGTTGCTCTTTCCTTTCTATTCGTTCCACCTAAACAGAAGATGCACATAATACATCTATTGTACACATAATACATCTATTGTAAAGGTTCACCCTGCCCCTCGCTCTGATAGGGAAAAAGAAGAAAGCGGTTGAGGGCTTTACTTTAAATCAATTTTCCTCACCTAATAAAAACTAATAATATTACTAATGTTGTACCTAATGAAGAACCAAACAAGTGTTAAGAATACCCAGTGTTCATAATCCTATGATGGTTCCTAATGGACCTAATGTGTTTCTACCTAATCCTTTTGAGAAGCAATGATGCTATGAACCAATGGTCCTACCTTATTGATAGAGAATAGAACCTTGCTAATTACTAATTAAATGACTAGTATTGGTCCTAATGAAACCTTCTTCCACCAAGAGAGATAACAACCTGGCTTTTCGCTAACAAATTAGGTAGTCTTATTGGTTACAAAGAAGTGTTCTCAGGTGTTCTCTAAATTGCTCTAGGATATCCTATTATTTTATTTGGAGGTGTGTTCTCAGGTGTTATTAATGTTCCTAGCTTTTGAATGGAGAAGGTGGGTTCAGCAGCCAGAAGGTGGGAGAACCCTTATTGAAAAGGTGGGACCCTAATATCGAAGGTGGGTGAACCTGGTGGTGGCCTTTTACCGACCGATAGGGAGGCCTTTCTTTTTGTATTGAAAGTGTCTGAGATGCTATCTTTTCAGACAATGCATACTTGGTTGTTTCTAGGATGTATGGTATTGAGAGAGATGGTATAGGATTGGTTTATAGAGGTTGTTGGTTCATGCGATGAACTGTTCTTTTCCGAGAAATGGTGGTTTCCTAGTGGATGTGTTTCCTACGCTTTTGTATGTATGTGTCCTCTGCGGTGTCTCCCTGCATTGATCTCTGATTGATCCTGGTCTTTGTGCTCTTTCATGGGTCTCGAAGTATCAGTGTATTTCTTGATGTATTCCTCTTGTTGAATTGCTTGATCATTTAATGGTAATTGTTGGTAGAAGTAAGGTAGAAGTAAGCTAGAGTAAGTAAGCTAGGTTTCGTTCTAGGAGTAGAGTGGAGTTGTAAGAGCTAGGTTTCGTGGGTATAGGTTCAAGTTGCCTATAAAGAGGTAAAGGTAGAGGTAAAGTTTCCTAGGTCGAGTTCCCTAGGTAGAGGTATTAAAAGTTGGGTAGTTAGGTCTAGGTGCAAGTTGTTCTAGTTCACTAGTTCGAGGTTCGTTCCTTGTCTCTTAATATAATTAGTAAGTGAGTTAGTCGAATTAGTTAGCCTTTTCAAAGAGAATGATTCCTACGTGTTTCCATAATGCAATCTTGATGATAAAATGATTTCATCCTCGAGTGAGGAGTTTAGCGATGAAGTATCTTGCTTAGAGACCAATGCTGTTTCCCATAAGTATCTATATCTGGTTCTAGGACTAATTATGATATGAAAGGCTATATCCTTTGCTTTCGAAAGAGTGTAGTTGTATCGATGTGGTAGTGAGGTTGGTTTTATTCATACAAGTGCTAGTTAAATGCCTCGTTGAAGTGGACTTGAGGTGTTTGATCATTCGTTGAGGTTATTGTTAATTGTTGTTAGTGAAAGTTTCCAGTTCATTAATCTAGTTCCTAAGGTCCTTATCTAGTTATTCCTTGCTCTAGGTTCCTGAGGTAGTTCTGTATATTGAGTAATGTAATCCTAAGGTATATGCTATAGTGAAGTAAGAGTTCTAGTCCTATCTTCTGTCTATAGGGAGCTTTCTGTTCCAAGTAATGAGTAATGAGTAATGAGGAGATTGATGAGAGGAGTAAGGAGTTGGGGAGGTTCGTACCTCACTCCTAATTATATCTATGGAATAAGAATACTGATAGCTAGATATAATAAGGTATGAATGAGATAGCAATAGTATTAGTTAAGTCTAAGTATGGGATAAGTCTAGTCTAATAGTTCTATATACCTTATAGCTCTATCTTCCTCCTTCTTCTACAGGGGCTTCTTTCTTGGTGTTGGCCATTCTTCAATGGCTTTTCTCTTCGTTGGGCCCATAACTATTCATTCCTCTGAAAGAATATGACCCAAGTAATGAATCTGTCATTGATAAAATGAACACTTGCTCAGCTTTGCATGAAGTTGATTCTCCCTCAACACCTGCAACACCATCCTCAAGTGTTGCTCGTGATCTTCCTTAGAATTTTATGAAAGAAGAATGTCATCCAAAAACACAATGACAAACTTATCCAAGTAATCCCTGAAAACTCCATTCATTAAACACATGAAGAAAGTTGGTGCATTCGACAACCCAAATGGCACCACTGTAAACTCATAATGACCATAACTTGTTATGAAGGAAGTCTTACTGATGTTCTCCTCTTTTATTCTCACTTGGTGATATCCATATCTAACATCTATCTTGGAAAAGATCAGTGTTCCTCTCAGCTGATCAAACAGGTCATCTATCCTTGGAAAAGGATACTTGTTCTTTATTGTTATTTTTACAGAAGTCTTCATGTTGGTTAGACAGACAGGCCATAGGCCCACCGTCTACAGATCACTTTAAGATCCAAAGAACCCATCTAACTTCCCTTGTTACACCTTGGATAACACTGGGAACTTCCTTCTCAGTTATGAATTATCCCCTATAGAGGGATGTTCTAATTTGGTCTGCAAAGAATAAAAACTTGATCCTTCTAGCCTCTGGACATTAAAGTTTGATGGAGCATGTAATACCAATGGAAACGGAGTAGGGGTATTCTTGGTCTCCCCGGAAGGGAAATAATTCCCCCGTGGTTTCAAGCTAGAATTTGAATGCACCAACAATGTGGCAGAATATGAAGCATTGGTCTTGGGGTTGGACACTGCAAGGAAGATGGACATAAGACTTTCAAAAATCTTTGGAAACTTCAATCTGATAATGAACCAGGTGAAAGAGGTGTGCCAAACCATGCATCCAAGGCTGAGACAATACAAGCATGAGGTCCGGAATATGTTTGATAACTTCTTTGATGTTGTTAACATTATTGTTGTTCCTAGGGAAGTGAACCACCGAGCTAACAATCTGTCCAAGTCTGTTGTTTATTTAATGCCCCCCAATCTCGACCATTTTCTCTACTCCATTAAAGTTATGCATTGAATTGTTATCCCTGATAATATCAAATGATGGAAAGTCTTTGAGGACAATGCCCAGATTGATAGATTCCTGAACATGGTGGATGAATATACAAACATGAACATCGATTCATATGGGGAAGAAGAAGAGGGTGAATTGGACACAGACCAATCCTCTAACCATGATGCACCTGATATAATTGAGGGGAAAAAACTCATTCAGCTCAAACAAATTTAATCCCTAGGGGTGATAGGGACGCCATTTTCGTGAGAAGGCGAAACAGATATATGGCCAATTATGCAAATTATTGCCTATAAGATAATCAATAAGTATAGATTCTATTATAGGATATCTTTTCCCATAAGGATCAGCTTTACGTGGGATTCTCCAAAGAAAGATTAGAGAGAATTAGAGTTTCTATTATTTAAGGTTTACATCTATTACATATTATAATAAAGAAAGCGTAATTACATCTATAATGAATGAACGCATAATTACATATATAATTAATGAATGCATAATTACATATATAATTAATGCCACTTATTTCCTCTCCTTACAGTCGAGCGTGCTTTCGCATCCTCTCCCGTTGGTCGAGAGTTCGCTGCCTCACCCTCTCCTTACAGTCGAGCGTGCTTTCGCATCCTCTCCCGTTGGTCGAGAGTTCGCTGCCTCACCCTCTCCTTACAGTCGAGCGTGCTTTCGCATCCTCTCCCGTTGGTCGAGAGTTCGCTGCCTCACCCTCTCCTTACAGTCGAGCGTGCTTTCGCATCCTCGGCGAGGGAAATAATAAGAAATGCATAATTACATATATACAGCATTGTATGCTAAAGCGTAATGTAATATGCCCATAGCAGCATTGTCGAAATGAACAAAATAGATCTCTCGAAATAGCATAATTACATATATAATGAATGACTGGATTCGAGATTGATGCAAGGTGCGAAGCCGCTTGCCCGAGAAAAGGAGGGCAAGGATTGACCTTGTCTCGGAAAAGCCTGCCTAAGGTCAGGTGGGAAGGGCCCGCCGCCACTCCCTTCCCCCCCCCGGAGGCAGGCCTATCCATCTATACCTCCTGGGGGCCAACAGAGACAGATGAAGCAGAAGTTTCCGTCTACGTCACTCCATCTTTCCCCAACTCCATCGGAATACGAATGAGATCAGAAACGCCATCATTGAGGCAGACAATGCAATAGCTTCGGTTAAAGCAAACCCCGAAATGGCGTGACCAGATAATTGTTTAGCCAATGATGGATTTCGCGCCACGGAATGGATCAAGGAACTAAGAGCGTTTCCAATACCGGCAGCAGCTCCCGCTAAAGCAATTGTAGCTGCTCCAGCACCTATTAATTTCGCACCTTCCAGCATATCGAGAAGGTTTCTGTCTTGTCAGTTCTTTTCTCCCCATAGTCTTTCTCTTCGGATTTGGCTTCTCTTCGTTGATTCTTCCCTCTTTCGGCGTTCCTTTCATCAATACCTACCTCAACTGGCATCTCTGGCTCTGCTGCTCACTCATTCTTTCCTTCACGTATTGACTCGTATCATTTCAGTAACTAGAGAGAGAGAACAAAGAAAAAACATAACTCCATCCCACCTGACCTTAGGCAGGCTTTTCCTAAGGTAATGAATTGACTTTTCATTGACTTTTCCGATACGATCTAACTGGAACTTTTCCAATACGAGTTGACAAGGTCAATCCTTCGCCAATGCTGCTATTATATATGTAATTACGCTAAGGATTATAAGTAAGTGATTTCCTTCTGCCTTTCCTCGATAAGCTGTGTATACAAAAAGGAAAGCGAAATAGTATGATTAGGCAAGCGTGACTCGGATATTGCTTTTTTGCGGGTGACCATTATATTTACCGAGATATCGTTGATCTCTTTTTGCATCGGTTGGAATAAATTCAGCTAAAGCTC
>Ga0228600_1000169_pt1 | contig 9620 bp, 11 predicted proteins | sample CRU5metagenome_FD_182730 | JGI IMG/M metagenome (GOLD analysis project Ga0228600, IMG submission 182730) | Spruce roots microbial communities from Bohemian Forest, Czech Republic - CRU5 | ecosystem: Host-associated > Plants > Roots > Unclassified | place: Czech Republic: South Bohemian Region... | reverse complement strand
TCCCTCCTTAGGGAAGGATTCTTTACAACCTCGAAAAGAAGCCTCGGTATTTTTCGTTTTATAAGCTAATGCCTGATATCAAAGATTGGGGTTGCTAAGGGGGTGGTTTCTGGGGTTTTGGTGGCCACGACAGGTTTAGCAAGGATGGCATTCAGCTGCTGTGGTGCTGATAAATTCTTATTATCCCCAGCGCCATAGGTATTCTTGGGCATGTCAACCATCTTCCCCCCTGATTGGAAAAATATGCCTCTTGAAGTCAGAAGCCTTAAGAGCTTCCTCCTTTCTTTCACTGTTAGCACCCTTCGCTGCATCTTTCCCTCCTTCAATTTGGGGCATTCAACATTGGACTGAGCTCATATTTCCTTCTCACTTCAGCCATGATATTATTATAAACCATTTTTAGCTGAACAAGGGTCAGGTCAAAGGGTTGATCATCAAGTAAGATGGCACCATCCTGCATTTATTCCTCCTCTTCCCTCATGAATAGACTAGTGGAACCAAGTGGGGAGGAGAAATCATTTGTCATGTTCAGATTATCATTATTATGAAACACAAAATGTCCATGGTCTGGTCTATAGGATCTTCAACATACTTATCGGAGTAGTCTTCGTAGTAGGGAGGGGCACGTGCTACTAGGTTAAACTACCCTCTAGAAGATTGTGGGACATCTTGGTCTTCTTCTTTATTATCCCTATGTAGCATGTTAAAGGGTCTCCTGAACTGAGGTTTCTTTCTTATAGGTTGATCTTTAGCCCTGGGAGCGGGCCCTAAAGAGGAATGACCAAAGTGGCCCTATTTCACCTTTGTAAACTCATTGGCCATAAACTTCAGTAGTTTGGTAAAGTCTTCCATGGAAAAAGGCTCTTGGCTTGCAGGTGGGAGTTCAGGGTCCTTACCTTTCCTCCTATCAGTATAGTCTCACCTCTCAGGAGGGTAATATCTAGTATTAAGTTGTATCCTCGAGGCCCTCATGTTGCTTTCTTGGTCTTCAACATCATTAAACATAGCATCTAGGTCAGCTGACTTTCTTTCCCTCAGGTGCAGGGAAAACTCAGACTCAATAGTAACTGCATATGCTACCATAGCCGCTGGCTCATATGGCTTGACAATCTCTGGGATTCAGTGATATAGATTGTAGAACCTACTGGTAAACTCAAGGTGTGTCTAACCATTATTTCTCTTGAGGGTATTGACTTCTGTCAGAGAGTATCTATTCTCTTTCTTGACCCCCCCCCCATCTCTTTCAAAATTGATCATGAAACTACCCCCTAAATATTCTTAGTGCTAGTGCCTTACCGACTTTGGCTCCCTACACAATATTACTGCTATTACTTGTAGCATACCTATATTACCCGCATTTGTTGATGCGAATCTTAGTGTAGTCACCTGTGCCCTCTGTTCTCCAGAGTGCATCTAGATCATCCTCAGACTCCATCCTAGGTCCTCCTCCATTGATCTCTCTTGGCCATTCACCCAACCTGCATCCTTCCTCATGTCATTCTTGCTCCTGTAGACGTTTGTACCAAACCCACAAGGTTGTTACTAGCAAATCTCCAAAAACTACAAACACACCTATCACTCTTTCTCATAGTTATATTGCCTTACTTGATCTATTTAACTGCGTTAATGCAATAGAACTGCGTGAAGACTCATCTCTCCCAACCTTTCCCAAGGCTCTTCATCCTCCTATCTTATTGCTTAAAAAAGAGCTAGGTCCTCCTAGCCTTAAACACAATCAATTTTGATCATGATCTCCTCCTCTTATTAGGAACAACCCCTCTATAGTTATCATGGCATCATCCTATTGAGACTCTTGAGGTTTACACAACCCTAGGATCTTATTTCTACCCCTAAGTTGTGACCATTGAGATGACATCACCACCTCTCTCTCCTAGTCCTCTCGCGTCTTCATGTAAAAAAAATGACCTTGTTTTCTCTTCCACTTTGGAGACATTTAAGTAAGGAAACCACCTCCTCGTAGAGGACACCATCGATATCGATATGGGTCCTCTCGAACGTCCATGCATCCTAAAGTTTAGGTAAAATCTTACCCCTAAAGAAGTCGAGTCCTACAGGGCTCTGCTTTCAAAGTACAAAGATGTTTTAACTTAGGACTATTCAGACAAGCCAGGCATAAATGTGTCCCTTGTATCCCACAATCTCTTTCTTAAACTAGGTTCTAAACCCATCAAGTAGAAGCTTCATTGCCACCGTCTTGAGGTCAATACCTTACTATACAAGGATATCTAAAGACTCCTTGATGTTGGTTTTATCTAGACCATTGACTATCTGAAATGGATGGATCACATAGTCCTAGTCATAAAAAAGAACATATCTATCTGCATGTGCATTATCTTCAGGGATCTCAATATCGCTAGTCCCAAGGAAAAGTGCCCTCTACCCTTTCTATACTAGCTCATAGACTCTTACGCATGCTACAAGATGATGTCTCTCATGGATGGCTTCGCTAGCTATAATCAGATTATGATAGTCAAAGATGATCATCACAAAACCTCCTTTCAGTGGGAGTTACATACATATTGCTACCGCATCATGTCCTTTGGCCTTAAGAATGCTAGGGTGACATACCAACATGTTGTGACCTCTACCTTCCATAACCTCATTAACATAATCATCCAAATATATGTGAATTATCTTATCACCAAGTCCAGGCATCATGTGGACCATCTTGTTTACCTTTGGGTCATTCTTGAGCATCTTATATGTTATAAGATACACCTCAAGCTAGCAAAATTGCTTTTTGGAGTTTGGAAAACTCCTTGACTTTCTTCTTTTCCATGGTGGTATCAAGATAGGCCTTGCTAAAATCCAAGCCATCCTTAAGATGTAACCACCTCACACCATTAGAGGTATGAGGTCTTTTCTCTATAGGCTCAGTGTAATTCGTTTCTTCATCCTTGAATTCACAGTTGTTTAAAAATTGCTCACTTATCTTCTTAAGGAAGAGACCCCATTTATATGGAATAAAAGATGTGATTAAGCCTTTTAACATTTTAAGGCTTTTCTTCTAAATTGACCAACTTTGGTCCCTCCCAAGTCTGATCGTCCCTTCATCCTCTACATTTTTGCTATCTCTAATACTCTAGTTGTCATCCTCATGCAACTTGATGAGAACTTTCCTCCTAGGGAAAGATCCATCTATTCTATTTTCCATACCTTGGTTTATTATGAGACCCGCTACTCTGACTTAGATAAGTTTTTTCTTATTGTAGTGTTTACCACAAAGCACTTGTGACACTACATCCTAGGCCAATCAATTTAGGTCAGGTGTCCTACGGACCCCCTATACTACTTAGCTTAGCCACAAAGCCTATTTTGTCTGGTCGTGTGACCAAATGGATCTTAACCCTCTAAGAATTTGATCTTTAATTAAAGGTGCAGAAGTAAGTTAAGGGACAAGTCATTGTTTCCTAATTGGCGGACTCTATTTCTTTTCTCCATTGTGATTCATCTGATGATTATAGTTATGCTAATCTCCCTTAGTGATACTCGCAGTCCTCTCCTCAAAGTAGACCTCCCTTATAACTCACTTTAGACCTTATTCTTTGATGAAGCAAGAAATAAGTATAGAGCTGGGACAGGTTTCTCAATTTATCCTATCTCTAAGAAGACTGCTAGCATGTTCTTTGCTTTTAGGCTTTACTTTTAAGCCTCTAATAATGTTGCTGAGTATGAAGCCCTAGTCCTCAATCTCTCAACTACCCTCAACCTTGGTGCTTATGACATTCGCATTTATGGGGACTCCCAACTGATTGTCAACCAAGTCAACAACCAGTAAGCAATTAGCCACTATCTCTTGGTCCAGTACCACCAGTGGGTCACTCACCTTTTGAGTGATTTCTCCTTTTAGTCAATTTGCCACGTTATCTGAGAGGTGAATTGTTGAGCCAACCTCCTAACCACAGTAGCCTCTACACCCTTTACCAAATCTGGACACTCGACTTCATCCTTCTGAGTATATCCATGTTTCTCTCCATCCAACTATCCTCTCTACCCCTTCTATAGGGTTGCTCAACGACGCTACATTCGTTGCCTCATTAGTCCCTCCCTTAAGTAATGATAGTCGCTACCGCCGTGGAGGTCAAAGTGATGGTAGCCCTGTTGTGATAGCGGAGACCCCTCCCCGTGGAGAAGAAGGTAGCCCCAGCCATTAAAGTTGCAATCCCCGTCAGTTTATCCTAAGCTATATAAGTTGTAGCCCCGGTGTGTTGTCAGCAGACCCTACCCTAGTGCTGTTAGAGTTACCCCTAGTGCCTTTAAGTCCGCCCTATAAGTTGTAGATATTTTCTAGGTGATCCCAAAAGAGCTGTTACCTCGTTAAGTAAGTGTAGTTCAATTCAGTAATCCATGAATCCAATTTCAATAGATCCCTAAAACCAGCTAATCAATAGATAAGCTATTAAATATAAAAAGAACTAAGATCCACTGAGTATTCGGTTGTAATTGCATTGAACTTTAGCTAATTAAAGCTAATTCTCATAGAAATAACAGATGTGCTTTTGCCTAATGAAACTACTAATGAAACTCCTAATAGAACCTTAAAAAGACCTTCTAATCCCTTTTTAATATAACCTTACCATATACCTTGAAGTAATAGAAAGAATTCCTTTCTACTTGTCTAATAAGAAGACTAGACTCATAATCTTTTCTTATTAAGGGTTAACTCCTACTAATATAAGCTGTTCGATTCCTTTATTGTGGAACCTTACTTCTATCTCCTAATAGCTAATACCTACTCTTTCCTATACCTACTTACTAATACCTTTTTAGCAAGACTACCTTACTAAATCCCTTTCTAAAATAACCTACCCATACAGAGAGTAATTTATAAACTACTAAATAGAGCTCCTTCCTATTCCTTCGCTCATACCTTAGGGCTTATACATTTATTACAATGCCTTTATAACAGTCTAAGAGTTCCAATACCTACTTCCTAATACCTTCAAGTAATGAAAATAAATTACTTATCTTGGGGTTAAGTAATATAAAGGAATCTAACACCTCTAACCTACTTTATAATTCCTTATAAAGACCTACTTCCTAATAACTTAAGGAGACCTTTCTATATATTCCTTTTCATCTTCTAAAGACCTTTTCTCAATAAAGCATATCTTATCTAATCTCTAAAGAAAAGCTTATAACCTACCTTAATCCCTTTATATTGGAGCCTATCTAATTGCTTTATAAGACCTTTCTTCAGATCCCTTCTTATATTCTATATACTGTTTTTCCTTCCCTTACCTTATTCCTTATAATACAAAGAAGAAGACTTAACTAATACTACTTATGAATCCTTTCCCTAGAATAAATTACTAATACTTACTAAATACCTTATACTTCCTAATTCCTACTTCCTAATTCCTACTTCCTAGTTCCTAAAGGATTCCTTTATATTGGTCGAGCTTGCTTGCGCATCCTTTCCTTCCCCTCACTCCGTTTAGGAAAGGGATAACCTCTAGTTTTCGCAGTGCTGGGGTGCGATGGATCCCAAGTGAATTGACTCATCTATAATATTCCCACCCTCCTTGAGTGCTTCTGTCCTGTGTTTTCTCTATTATTTGGAGCCAACCCAGAACGGTATTCCTTTGCTCAGCCACGGGAATGGTGCGTTTATGGTGCGGTAATGGTTCAGTTCTGTACAACTGCGTTTCTGTAACGGCTTTGTACTCAGCCACGGGAAAGGAAGGCAAGCGTAGCGTAATTACATATATGATCTCTATTTATTTGTATACAATATTCTAACGTATTGACTCGTATCATGTGCCAGGGATAGAGTGGTGCATAAAGAGAAGACACGACTCCATATCAGTAATAGCCTCTTCTTTTTCTCAGACCTTCTCCTTGACCTTTACTTTTAGGGAGGGTGCAGAAATGGGGAAGCTTTCCAGAGGATACATAACTAAGGTAAGAGGATTAGCTAGAAGACTGGCTAGAGGACTCTGCAAAGGAGGTGGAAAATACCTTCGGCATTGTGAGGTTCTTTATATTAGGACAAGATCACAATCACAAGGAGCAAATAAATGAAATATGGCGAATACAGGCAACTTACCGGGAATTCACAAGCTACCCAGATGGCAGTCGAAGCTCCTAATCATGATGGGCTTAAAAGTGTTAACTTTCCATGGTGGGATTAGAGAGAATATGCACCTATGCTTTTTCATTGGAGCTCCTCTTTATGTCACGCAACATGGAGAATGAGGGAAACAAAGCCACCCTTCACCGCTTTCAAAACCAACTTGAATGGTGAAATACATTCCTTGTGCAACCATAAATCTACAAGCGAGTGTGAAATGTAGCTTTTGTCCATCGCTTGCCACTTTGAAGCTGTGTATGCGACAACCTTCTATTGGATGGTGTTATTACCCTCGAGGGATCCCCCTTAGATCTTGCTCTGATTCATTGCACTGAGATTCCTTCTAGGAGGGAACCCAGCATCCACCATCGGAAATCCATGTGAGCGGTGAGGATCTTGTAAGTGCTTAACGACCATCCATGTGGGAGGCAGTATGATTTTGGCTGTCGGTGCATTCATTTATCTCTCCTATCCCCACCAAGGTACAACCCCACCGATACTTTTGGGCCATTGACGTGGGAGGTGGGATGAATAATAGTCATCAGTGACATTCCTTTCTTTCTCCTATCCCCACCAAGGTACAACCCCACGAGCATTCTCAATCACACACATGGGAGGCGGGATGAATAATGGTAATCAGTGACATTCCTTTCTCTCTCTTATCCCTGCAAAGGAACAACCCCACTGTGCAATGTGAACCATTGATCTACCATGGGGGGGTTTACCTCGTGCATTGGTGGCCTATTATCCTTTCTTTATTTCCTCCTTCACCAATGAGTTTGGACCGTAGATCTGACTTGAATGGGGCAAACCTTAGCCATCCATTCTAGTATAAGCAATTTTAATGCATGATGGATTTCCAAAGGGAGACCATCAAGGGGGACTACTAGGGATTCTTCATAGGATTTTTCCTTAGGGATATAGGGGAAGAATAACCTTACTCAAAATTTTGTCAATATGGAATGGTGAGGGCTTTGGGAAAATATGTTCAGAGTGTAATATTTCGGGTCTAGTTTGGAAGGTGAAAAAACCCAAATTGTAGGGAGTGTCCTGAAGGGACAACATCGAATCCTTCTGTGGGATGGCTCCTCCCTGCAAGGTACCATGAACCAGTCTTCTGGGTGAAGCAGACCAGTTCCTTATTCACTGGGAATGGAGTGAAAATTGGGCCAAGGAGTCAAAATTGAAATTGTAATCTTTATCGGAAAGCTTGATGGAGCTGAAAGAAAGCTGTTGAAACGAAAAGACTGTCAAAATCTAGGAACTATGCTACTATAGTACAGGGCACACCTTTTGAAAGATTCCTCTTCTAAAGCAATGAAGTGCTTTAGATGTCTGCAATTGACAGGAAATTCCAACAAATCCCCTTCTAAATTATCCAAGGGAAATGAATTTGGGAGTTGTCCACATGCTTCTTCAATCACAAAGGGTCCTAGTCATAAATTGTCGAACATGCCATGCTTTCCAAGATCCTCATATCTCTTAGCCCATAAAATGACCAGGTCTCCTTCTTTAAAACTTCTGGGTTTAGCTTTTTTGTCAAAGATTATTTTAACCCTTTGTTTATATTCTTTTCATCCGTCATACACTTGATTCCTCATCTCCTACACTTCCACCAATTAATTGATTCTTCTTTTCATTTGATTTGGTTCTGCCGCTGTGTCCTGCAATAGTTTCATCACCGACAACTCCAAGTGAACAGGTAATATCACTTCTATGCCATACACCAATTGGAATGGTTCCTTCCTTATGGATCTCTCGGTACTGATTCTATCTACCCAGAGTGTAAACTTTAGTTGAGAGTCCCACACCTTCTTGTTGTCCACCAGTGTCTTCTTTATGATCTTAATTATGTTCTTATTGGAAGATTCTGCCTGGCCATTTCCTTGGGTATAGTAGTTGGATTCATTCCCCAAGATAATGTTTACTTCTGACAAAAGGCTATGAACCTGAGTGAGCTGAAGGCTTTAGCATTATTGGTATGAATTTTTTTGGGACAACCAAACCTAGACATAATATTTGCCTCAAGGAAGGAAATCACAACCTGGTCAATGGATTACCTAGTGGGAATGGCTTCTACCCATTTAGTGAAGTAATCTGTGGTTGTCAAGATCCACCTATGATGACCACTGGAAGGTGGATTAATTTCCCCCATGAAATAGAATCCCCACTATTGGAATGGTGCTTCTACTTGAACGTGTTGCAAAGGTAAGGCAGGGATTTTCTGTCTACCAAAAAAAGCCTGACACTCACGACAAGCCCTAATAGACTTGTGAACATTAGAGAAAAGAGAGGGCTAATAGTACCCAAACCTTAGGATTTTGTGAGTTTTTTCCCTTGCCGCATAATGCCCACTACAAATCCTTGGTGTAGGTCTTTGATCATATATTCTACTTCATCTTCCAACATGCATTTGAGTAACGGGCCATCAGGATCTTTCCAATGGAGCTATACGTTGATTACACAATACTTGGCAGCCTTGAGCTTGAGCGATCTTCTCTGTGACTTGTGCAATCCTTGAGGGGATTGGCCTATGGACAACAATTGAGATACCCCACTGTATGGGGGAGACTGATGGTAACCGAGTTTTAGATAACTGTGGTATTACTCCTCATCTGCTTGGGTAGTATTCTCTGTGCAAACCTCTACCACGTTAATACTTACTGCTTTTTACAAGTTTTCCTCTGCCATCAATCTAGCTAGCCCTTTCCCCTTAATTAGCTTGGTCGGCTTAATCAGCATGTAAAATTCCTCAATTTTGGTGATCCACTTTCCTCTTCTCCCGTCTGCATCAGACTGGCAAAGCATATACTTTACTGCAACATGGGGCACATATGCCAACAATTTGCACTTGCAGTATGTATTCTCTGGAAGATTTAAGGGCTTTTACTAGGGCATAAGCTTGCTTATCTATGATATATTATTTAAACTCTGCATCTTGAAGGGACTTACTTAAAAAGGTGATGGGTTGCTCATAACCCTTGTTCTTTTTCTGCAGGAGTACTACGGATGTGGTGTGCTCAGATGTGAAAGGGAAGATTGTGAACTCTTTAGTGTAGTCCGGGATGATTAGGATGGGTGCTTTCCCTAATACCTTATTAATGTTTGCAAATGATTCTCTCGAATCCTTGTGCTAGTCGATTTCATTGTCCTTTCTTAGCATGCCCGTCATATGCTTTGTGAGTTCTGCAAAATCTGGGATAAATCCTCATAGACAATAGATTTTCCCAAAGAAGGACTAGATAACCTTCTTATTTATGTGTGTAGGTATGGTATTTATAGCTTCCACTCCTTTAGGATCAATTTTGACTCCTTTGGCAGAGACAATATTCCCCAGCAGCTCCCTCTCTACCATCCCAAAGAAAGGATTCTTGGGATTGAGTGAAATGAAAAACTTTATGCATCTTTCGAACACCTACTTCAAATGACCCACATAGTCTACTACCTTCTTTGAAAAGACTGTCATATCATCTAGGTATATAACTATGAACTGATCTCAGATATCTACAAAAACATAGTCCATGGA
>Ga0228600_1000168_pt1 | contig 9647 bp, 8 predicted proteins | sample CRU5metagenome_FD_182730 | JGI IMG/M metagenome (GOLD analysis project Ga0228600, IMG submission 182730) | Spruce roots microbial communities from Bohemian Forest, Czech Republic - CRU5 | ecosystem: Host-associated > Plants > Roots > Unclassified | place: Czech Republic: South Bohemian Region... | reverse complement strand
TGGCTGTGGGGCTAGTGGGAGCAAAAGGGTTAGTAGGAGCATAAGGGCTAGTGGGGGCATGGGTTGCAGTAACATGGGTAGTTACATTGAGGGAAGAAAATAGGCTAAGCACTACCGATATTTGGAACTATTGACCTAACAAACTACTTCATTCAGTAGTTGGGCTAAAATATACGTAGACTTTGAGAGAGTTGTGTCTTCTCTCATCTCTCTAGTTACTTTATTATACGTAATTACGTATATAATAGCAGAAAGGCATAATTACATATATAATTCATAACCAACGGATAGAAAGTCGAGGGGAAAGCGCTCTGCACCCTGTCGCATTCAGTAGCGCGACCTGCACGAATGGTGTAACGACTGCCCCGCTCAAAGTCCTTCGTGATTGATCGATTGATGGGAATAAATATGAGTACCTTTCCCGTAGCGGTTATCCCCCGTAGCTTCTTCCCGTACCGGTGGATGTGGCATGTGTTGAAGAGAAAGACAGGCCATCCGAAGGTCAGTGTTCTTTTCTTCCTCACCTTCCTACCTCAGGTGAGCCATTCTTCCTTATGATTTTTATGTAAAGACTCTCTTGATGTCTCTGAATTCTTCGCTCACTCTCTATATTTGCTCGAGAACCACAGTGGCAAAAGGTGATATAGGGCAGTCGAAGTGGTTGTTCGACCGTTTAGCCGACTAGCCTGGTATATCAAAAGAGTATATCCCTTCGAGCCACCCCGTGAGAGGACATGTGCTTTCCTAAACGGGTGCGAATGGGGTAGTAGCGATGTTTCGTTCTTTCATCTACTTGAATGAATTCGGCACTCCAGCGGTACTCCCAAGGCGGAATAGACTCTAGTGGCCTATCGGAAATCAATCCTAAAGGGCGAAGACCCCTAGATGGGTCAAGACGCTAACGCCGAGGAGAAATAGCAGGGAAGAGCCCGTGAGGCCGGCCACGTGTGTTTCAAATATTGACAGACCGTCCGATGATAGGTCATGATTTTATTCCTTGCTGTGAGGTTTCCTTAAGTTTTCTTACTTGCTGGCATTGCAAAGCAAATAAATTCTCTATCCAAGAGAGTCTCGGTGAATTTTCTGGTGTGCCTTCGGGAAAGGCAAGTGAGCAGCCAATGGAGAACCCGAAAGCCTCCGGAGAGAGGAGAGGCCAATGGATTTCGATTCGATAATAGGTACTTACGTACTGACCTGATAAAGTGTCTGGATTCTTTTGTCCTTGGGGAAATCCTTCGGGGACTCCAGGGACTAAGAGATACATGACGATCCTCTCCTGAAGATACCTCGGTGCATGATATGTGTTCTGATTGTGGGGTAAGCCTGACTTACCTGATGCAGCTTCCTTGTGACCTTTACCTGACGTAGCAGGAAAGGAGGTGGGCAGGGGGTTGCATGATCTGTGCTTCAGAACGGGGATGACACGCTGATCATACCTGATGCACCGACCAAAGCCCAAACTGCTTAAGGGGGAACAGGAATGAGCTCCGTGATGGACTAGGTCCAGGATATACGCGCCCTCTCCGGGCTCAGGCCAATGGGAAATCCAGGTAATCTTGTCCATCAGTTCCCTTTTATGACGGCTTTTTGCGCAGGGGAGGAGTACCTCGTAGGGTAGGGATCTTTTTTTATGTGAGTATGCTATATTGCATATAACTTTGAGGCTTAGTAGTTTATTATAGCTGGTTATTAGTCGGCGACCGGCTGGACTTATCCCTCGTGAATAGATGTATCAGCCCACCAGTCCATGCTGCCAGCCATCCATCGCAATCTATGCTTCCGAGGCGATCCTTTCAACCAATCAACCAACCGATGGTGGAATTAATTCTACCTACAAGCGGGGGATAGAATGCAATCAATGGAATGGATTGGAATGCAATGAGAGGACATCTACAACCATCAGAGGGAAGGGACGAAGGGTGGAGAGCATCTACTACCACTGATACCACTGAGAGATAGGACATATACTAATGAACTAATGGGGGTGATAAACATATTCTACCAGGGAAGGATGATACGATTGATACTACCGGCGAGGGATAGAGGTTTATACAGCTACGGTAGTGGGGTGTCTTGATGCTTGGCAAGGTAAGAGCGCTAGGAGACTTCATTCAAATAACGAATGCATGGAATGAATATGGGATGTAAAGTGCGCCTGGGGCTAATCAAGTTATAATAGTGGAGAAATTCGTATTAAGCGCGCCAAGAGAAGTTGTTTAAAAAGCTTCAAATGCTGAATGCGAATAAAGTGCGCCTAGGACTAATCAACCAAGAATAGGGGCGGAAATGAAGATTAACCGCGCTAAGACTAACTAGAATTAAAATACCAAATGCTACCAAATGCGTATAAAGTGCGCCTAGGGCTAATAAGTTTAGAATAGGGGAGTGTTCAGTCTGTCCTATTAGTGAGAGAGACCCGGATTACTTCTATGGTGACGAGGCGGTGAAAGAGCAGCTATCTAGGGAAAAGAGGTAGGGAAGAGACCCTAATTACTGCAATTATGATGGGGCAGTTCATAGGCAGTCATCAAGGAGAGAGGGGAAGGGGAAGACCTTGATCTGGTGTCGGTGAATGCGACATTCCAGGGACAGTCATGAAGGGGGATAGCTTGGGAAGAGACCCTAATTCCTGCCATTGGGGTGGGGCAGTTCTGGAGCAACTCTAGAGGGGAGATGCCTTTGGAGCGAGGCTAGCCCAGTAACCACCAATATCCTTTCTCTAGTGTAAGTGAGCTTCACACCCTGAACCAAGACCGATGGCCACCATCCTGATATCCAATCAGTTACGGTGTCTGGCCTTTCCTCCACGGTGTATGTCGTATTGTCCTTCACATTGTGATGTCCTTTTCTTTCAGTCACATTGTTACGTCGTATTGTCCTTTCCCCCGCCCTGACCAATCAAAATATCCACTAGGCAAGGAAAGCACCCAACTGTATGGAAGGAAAGAACCCACCCCGGCAAGTAATTTCACCCACCCCAAGCCAGCCGTTAAAGTGAAACCAGCCACCCAGTAAAGAAAAACATCTATCCCATCCAGTAGAGAATATAGTTTAACCCACTCAGGAAAGCCAGCCAGTCAATAATTGAGGGAAGAAAAGAGTCTAAGTATAAAGCTGGGACGGGCGAAGATGCTATTGGTGGTGCTAGTGCTTATAGGTCAACGGGCTAAGCTGCAGTAGATGCGCCTGAGACTGGGTATGTATCTGGATAATAAACCTCACTAGTATATTCTAAAGCAGCAGTTCGAGATCGAGAGCTCGCCTATAGAAAGAAGGAAGCACCAGCAGCATCAGCAGCACCTACGACACTAGCAGATCGAGATCCAGAAGCAGAGCCTTAAGCAGCTAAATAAGCCAGCCAAGCCAATAAGGAAGGCACGCAATCTATAATCTCTCCGTCCTTTACTTTATTGGAGGGAGCCCTTCGACATTTTCATTATGATGTTCGGTATTGGGGCTTCTTCACAATAGGAGGTCTGTCTGTAGATGCGGAAGAATCAGTTATGCCCATAGCGGAAGCACCAGATTCCGAAGCAGCAGTAGTGGTGTCTCAGTAAGTGGAGTCGCAATGAATTCATAGAGGAAGTGAAACACCATAATGAGGAAATCAGCCAACACCAAATAAGACCAATGAATAGCAGGCAGATAAGAACCAAACGAGATCTCGGGAGTTTGGGATGAGAATACGGAAAATTCCATGGGTTGAGAGATCGATCATTGTGGTGAGTTTGTCGTCGGTTGTGGTGAGTGACCGGGGTTACTCTTATCCCAGCGGGGTTTATATAAGTATGCTTGGGTCGGGCGGGGTCAAGCTCGGATTCGAACCATGAAACCACCCCTTTTTGCCCCATAAAATATATGTCTTCTATTTATGGAGTGAATTTCTCCTTTATATATAGCGATCCCCAGCGGTGGCAGAGTGGCTGGCTGGCAAGGGTGGTTCTTTCCTTCAGGGTCACGAGGCAGGCTCTGCTTGGTAAGAGATGACCAGGACCTTATCCAACCAAGAAGAGGACTTACGGCCGCCTTTCAGGACACTCTAATTTATTCCCGTCGAAGAGCTCGGGTAAGTGACTTTTAATTGGTCGGTCGTTTAAGCCCCCTTAATGCCGGAGCGAAGAATAAGGCGGCATTTATGGAGGGATGGTGGTAGGTAACTGAAAGTGAATTGACAATGTTAAGGGAGAGGGTCTGAGACAATAAGGGGAATTGTAAGGCATTGATGCTCAAGCATGGATGGTAAGGCAGGCATTGATGGTATTAGACGCAGTCAAAGAGCGACCGAACTCCCCTTGGGATATTTCCTTTTTATCCGCATTGGGCAAGCAAGCAGATCCTTTTTGTGCTCTCACTCAGTCCCCTACCTTCGCTGCCGCTTTCTCTTACCCTTCCCCGACGATGAACGCACGCCTTCTGTCTGGTGGACCGGCGTGCTCCCACTCGCCGCCCAGACAGACCTTCTCTTCTTCACTCTCTGAACCCACGTCCACGGACTTGAAAGTCCTACCAATTTCCTCTCCATGTTATAGATTTCAATCCACTCCTCCACCCACATAGTAAGTCACCATAATGATACAATAACGACGTCCATCTCATGGCACCAGTTGATTTATTTCACAGGACCCATCCAACACACCGGAATTTGAACCTTTCACACTTACCTTACCAGTTCCACTATCAATGATTTCCCAAGATTAAGTTCATGGTTTCTTCCTTTTTTTCTTTCCTTCGCACGCAAAGGGGGGTTTTGGCTCGCAACCCGAATGTTTGAACCAAGGTGCAGGGACCCGAGGCTTAAGTCGGGCGAAGCAATTAATTAAGCTATACATAAAGGGAGTGGTAAAGAAAGACCACCCGGTTAGGGAAGAGAGTTAGCTCTACCTGATTGATATAGGGAGGGAGAACTTGCTCTTTATAGACGAATTTTAGACGCTTTTTAGTAACTGGAAAGTGCTCTTTCTTGAACCATTCCCTTACCTCTTTTTCCCCTAGATTCTTTTAGGTGTTTCCCTTACCTCTTCCATCTTGATATCTCTAGTTACCGAATCAGGCTGGCAAGCAGGCGTGGGTATAGCGAGCGGGACCCTGTATTTATTCCCTCAAGCGACCATTAGTTTAGGTTCAAAGCCCGATGCTCCACCAACTGCCCTTAAACCCCACAATAGCAAGCAGCAGTAGATCAACGCTTCTTGTGGGAGAGGAGGTAGGCGGGGTCCTTGTCTTCCCCTAAAACCCTACGTAGAAAACCTCCAACAGCCCCCACCCAATTGAAGTGATTGCTGTCGCTTTCAACCACCCGGAAAGAAACTCTGCCGAACTGCGTGAGGGGAAGGAACAACCTTTCCCGAACGGACAGACAGTGAGGGGGACCGCCCGAGCGTAGCATAGGGGCAAGCTATGTTTTCTACGTAATCTCTTTCTTTCCATGGCTTGAGTGATCCCTAACCAACCCTCCCTGAAGGAAGGGGTGAATGGAATGAGGGGAAGGAAGGGAAAGGTTCTAACTTATTCGCTCGGGCCCGGGTCGTTTACTTCACTTTGTTCGTTTATGCTTTTTCATTGGCTGGCTAAATAAGGCGGCTAAATCTTCCTCCTCCTATCTCTGTTCATGTGGGGAGCCTTTTTCAGTGAGGCCCCCATGAGAACTACTAAAGTCGATCCTGAGTTAGCGAGTAAAGGCACAACCAACAGCTCTCTCTTTATGTTACACTTCGCTAACGAACTAAGTAAAGTTATATAACCCTCCACTTCGTTAATAGGGGGAAGGGTAACCATCCATAAAGTCTCTCTTTGAGCAGGGAGGGACCCGTTTTGGCGTATGTATATATATATATATATATCGACGGAGGTGCACGGAACTAGTGAGTGGTTCAACGAAAGGGACCCAGTGAACTCAGTAAGTTCGGAACCTCAGCCCAGGCAATATTAGTATAGTGAATCGGATCTTACCTCAGCATGCATTAAGGGTGGGTATGAGATTGCCCTGTCCGGCCGTCCGGGTGAGATTCTTTCATCCCAATCCTGCACCTGGTGAAGGTGGGTGGCTCTGGCTGGGGTCGGGTATGGTGTATAAGTAGTAGAGAGTGACGAATCATTGAATAATAGTTCAGGGTGGGTGCATATCCTTACCTGAGCAGAGCTCAGGGTTGCCCTAAAGGTAACCCGAGCGATGAGCTTCTCCTTACACCCAGGACAAGGGATAAGAAACCTCCGGGAGGCAAGGGGAGAAGAAGTAAAGCCCTCCTCTCCCGTTGGTCGAGCTAGTTCCCTCCTATAGCGCAAACTACGGTGGCTACGCTTCTATCTCCTTACACCATTTCTGCCCTTACTGTACCATCTCTGTCCTTCCTGTATGGGCTTTCCTTAAGGTCATTTAATCGGACGGACAATGAATCCTCATTTTTAGGGCTTTCTTTACCATTGCTTTCCTTACAGTCAGTTGGGATCGTGTTCTCAGTCACTCACCCTACCTATTATGTTAACGCTCTCCTCCAGACAGTTGGGATAAATCAGGGCTATTATTGGATTGGTCTAAATAAGAGCTCTTCAGGATTCGGTCGGTCGGATTGATTCTGGCAGGCGGTCGGTATCGCAGGCGATTCCCAAGCAAGTACTAGTTTTGACTATCTATAGCCGCCAAGAGTTCATATCCGGTTAGTCTTTTCGATAACTTTGACTGTTTGGCAGAAGTAGACCCTTCCCCCGCCATAGTGGTTTGGAACCCTGACTCCACGGAATGAAACTTAAGAGGATTACATGAGACCCGGCCCCCCAGGCCACGGATCTCTCTCCTCGTCCCATGCCTAGTGAAACTCTTATCAACTGCTTATGCAATTGGTGCTACTTGAAGAATCTGATCCTGGGACGTCGATATGAATCTGATCGATCTGGATCCACATCTGCACTTTCACATGGAACCGCTGCTCTATCTCGATCTGGCACCTGATCCGTTTATGCTTCAGCCGCTGCTTCCACTGGTTCAGGGTAAAAGAAATACCACTAGGGCAACTGACCGATCGGGGTCTGTATCTCCAACGAATAGTTCTGCTCCTGTATTTCCCACTGCTACCCCAGCTATTTGTGCTTGGACTCGGGAAACTCGATCGACCGGGTGGTATATTGTAACTCCCATTTGCTATTACAGCCCAGCAGAGCGCCTCCGATTGATTGCCCGGTACACGTCGCACCTTATGAAAGTCCGCTTGGGGAGCATAGGCGTGATAGCGGAACCAAATGTTGAGGTTTCAAAGGCCAGTTCGAGATTTATAGCCAGTTCCAGTTGTGAAACCCGTCGATCCAGTTGGTTTAAGAAGCAAGGGTAGCATCCCAGCCTCCTTCCAGCAGCGCATTCTTGGATTAGCTAGTCCAGTGTGCAGTCGGTGCAGCAACCATTTCACCAGCAGAACTAGTTTATATAGAACCCTTCCCGACAAGCTGAACAATTTGTTATCCCGCATTCCGCCTTGTTTTATCAATCTCCGCCCGAGTCGGCTACTTAAGTTTCATTCCGTGGAGTCAGGGCCGCATGTGTATGAAATAAGATAGGTGTTGCATTGGTCTTCAATTAGTCAATGGCTTAGTTGTTCGCGTATCCCTAGCCTTCGTAGCAGGGGTTGTTGCCGTTGCCCCTGGAACTACATAATGAATTCCATCTGCCTCCTTCTGATCTTCAGATTCTAAGGGTTGTTACCCCGGCTGTTCTTCCCGCTGTAGGTCGAGCAACTAAAGTTCCTAGATATGGGTTCTTTCCCGGGTAAGCTCGATATCTAGTCAATCATGCGGGAAGCTATTGCACTCACCAACCATATGAGGCGGCCCCATAGCACGAGAAATTCAGCCAATAAGTGAATTACTTTCAGCCCTTCCTTCGCCCCGGTAGTGAGCGCTGCTAGATCTGAATAAACTTCATATGGGACTGGATATGCTCCTGTTCCCGGCAGATATGCTGGGCGATATAGCGAAAAAGGGGAAACTCGATAAGATACACTGCTACCTGTGCTGGTTCTTCATCTGGATATGATGGATCTACCACCCCGGCTTCTATTGCCTCTGCTACTTGAGGGTATGAACCCCCGGATCTAGGCGGGGTGATGGCTTTTGATCTATAGGCTATGGAACTCCCACAGGGACTTTTGGCTTTAGACCTCCCCCGAAAGAGAGTCTCCTGCACAAGAGATTATATTAGGTTGACTGGCTACATGATTCTATCTATCAACCAGTCTCACCTCTCAACATCTGAAAGAAATCTTTCTCTTGAGGCACGTAGATCAGGAATTGAATCTCGACTGGGTCCAGTGAAAGTAGAGTCAAAGGTAGCGCGTGATGATGATAAACACAAAGTCAGTCTTTCTCTTCATTCATCTCTTTTCATTCGATCTCAAAGAAGAAAGTGGTTTCTTGTCACCAGCTTCGAGATTGATTCTGAGAAAGAGCCTTTCTAGAAGTTCTAGAAGTGAAGGCGGAATTTGACTTCCATTTTATAATAGATTTCGAATTAACGTTGTCTTGTCCGAGACCTGAGTTCGATCGTGCGAGAGTTGCGTTCGATCATGCGACACTACGGCTATTCCTATGATGAGTCTTAGAAGACCGAAATGCCATTAAATTAAAGTTCCACTGAGCTCGCTCTTAGTCTCATAATCAACCCTGAACAGCTCGTCCAATTGCTTCCTCCATTCTGCAAGCTCGGATGGTGCCATGCGATAGGGTGCTCTAGCGGGCGGTTTGGCTCCAGGCACCAGCTCGATCTCATGATCGACATCTCGACGTGGCGGCAAAGACTTGGGGAGCTCCTTGGACATAACATCTTGGAACTTCTCAAAAACTTGAAGTATAGACTCCGGGATAGGGCCCTGATCAGCATCATTGGGGCTCTCTCTTAGTGTGGCTACATAGGTGGGCTCGCCTCGTTTCCGTCGTCTGCGAATCTATTGGTTTAATCGAAATAAGGAAGGGCTTCCGTTAGGATGCGGAGTGGAACCTCTTTGCAGAGCCTTTGAATATTTCGTGATAGCTATCATGGGTTGAAAAGGGACGGGGCAAGGATATACCCTAAAAAACCCTGACCGATAGACTCTTCTTGTTCTGTGTAGTTGAAGATTTAGTGACTTTGCCAAATGAACCATATCCATACGAAAATGATGATATCGATACCACCCGCTCGCCTCTTGTGATTAGCTCCTCGCGTACGCTCCCGCTATGGAAATGAGTCCTTCGTTAAGCTCTCGTCATTGGTCAGTTCCCGTCACTCAACTTCTTGAAGAAGATCCTCTTATTGAGTGAGTTATTGACTTATTTGATTTGATTGGCTTGGTCTTTTACCCGTGAATAAATGGCTTTTTTTTATGCGTATGCTCCTACACCAGTTACTACAACAGCCAATAGACTTGTTTATTATGGTTCTTGTTCATACTACCCTGCTAGGAGATTCGCTTTTTTAACCTGAGGCAATGAAATTTTTGCGATGGAAGTTTCGGGATCAGTTCATTATGCAGGTGCGTGTGCCGGTTAAGGTTTACAGTGCCTCTTACCGCCCCTATCTCTAAAGGGGCTTATGTGACTGGTCTCGCTGACTTAACCGCTTACAGGCTTTCATTCTCATCTAGATCTCAAACAAATGCATTTTTCATTCTATTGTATGTAAGGAT
>Ga0228600_1000167_pt1 | contig 9652 bp, 11 predicted proteins | sample CRU5metagenome_FD_182730 | JGI IMG/M metagenome (GOLD analysis project Ga0228600, IMG submission 182730) | Spruce roots microbial communities from Bohemian Forest, Czech Republic - CRU5 | ecosystem: Host-associated > Plants > Roots > Unclassified | place: Czech Republic: South Bohemian Region... | reverse complement strand
AGTGTGCAGTATAAGCTTTACTTTGGACTATCTCTTTTTCCTTCCCCGATGCGGGAAAGCTGCTTAACGCTCCTTTTTCTTTTTTTGCTTTTCTTCACTATGAAAGTTGACTCATCCGGTGGAGGGGCCCTCAAACTGAAAGGACCAACCCAGGTCTCAAATACGCCTATAAAAAAGTATTGCATTAACGACTGCCTCGCACGACAAGGAGACAATAAAGAGAGGACTGTTTCCATTTCTAGTCTTAGGAGAGGACACAACACCTTAGAACGTGCTCTTTGAGGGGGGAAATAAGGAACAGGACCCCTATTTCCTTGCTCCCTCTCCTATCTATAGTTGAGCGACTACGTTCCTCGCTCTTTGAGGGGAAGAAATAAAAGTACCTTTCCCTTATAAAGAAGGGCAGGACCTTACTTACTGGCGCCTTACCTTAATTAATTACTGGCATACGCCTTACCTTACTTACTTAATATAAGAAAGAGGGGATCTCTATCTTTTTTAAGTCAACATGTGTCGTTCGTCTGTAAGTCGGTGAGCTGCTGGTCGCCTCCCTAGGACTAGGCCAGGTGCAATACACGCATACATTAGACAGGGGTGCAACAACATTGGGAAGTGACTAAAAAAGAGATTCCCTTTGGGGAGTCCGCCCTAGGGTCCAGTTAGTGTTTATGGGACTACTATGTATGTAAATAAGTGATTTGATGATGTGAATCCCTGCCCCAGGCGAGCCTAGGTGTAATTGACCCCGTATTGAAGTTAGCCATGCACATTGCACCCAGAGCATAGATCCATTACTTTAAACTAATGGACCTTTCCTGTCGATACTACAGAAATATTGGGTATGGACACCTCCAGTTCACGGACCCGGAGTGATAATATGGGGACCAGTCAGGGTCATATCCTTCTCAGTGACCATCTGAACCATGAGGAATTTGCACGAGAAGTGAAGGCATTAAAGAGCCAAGTGGATGAACAGCCTTCATATCTTCGGGAAATCAAAGGGATGCTTGAGTCACTGGGATCCAAATTGGAGAACCGGGGAAAGATACCCTCAACGGATGGAAACCATGACCAGGAAGAATCACTTAAGTGCCGAAAGTTGGGATATGCATTGAGGAAGCAGAAGGCACCTATCTTCAATGAAATCGTCAGAAGAGAAAATGAAGCGGAGGCATGGTTGGTTAATATTTAGAGGCACATGTTATTATATGACTTCAATTCCTTGGAGAAGACTAAGTTCGCCAGTTATCAGTTTACAGATTATGCAAATCTCTGGTGGGATCACCTCTCCCTATGGTCGAGCGACTACGTTCCTAAAGAAGAAAGAAAAAGTGGATGAGGAACATCTGGAATGGGGTACATTCAAGAAGCACTTTGAAGAGAAATATGTGGGCGAGATGTACTACCAAAGGAAGGAATATTAATATTACTCATTGAAGCAAGGCAGCATGACCGAAGAAGAATACGAACGAAGGTTCATAGAATTAGACAAGTATGCCCATGGACTCAAAGCGAAGAATCCCGAGTCGGAAGATTCATCGGAGGACTCAGAGATCATGTCAGGCACAAGGTTCGAACCTTCATGCCGAAGACCCTGTAAGAAGTAATACAGAGAACCAGATTATGTGGAACAGAGGCCCAGTGGATAAAAAATTTAGTGGCGGAACTCAATCAAAGGATTAATCATCAAAAGACCTAGAGGCGAAAGTATGACCAACGGAACTTGAATCCGGAACCGCCACCCGAATCCAGAAGAGAATACAAACCACAGCAGAATACAGGGCCTACCAACTCCGGAATCAAGTGTTTCGAATGCGGAGGATTTGGGCATAAAGCCTACAAGTGCCCTAAGAGAAGGAATCAGATAAAGGGAGCAGTAAACCATTTGGAGCCAGAAGGCACCGTGGGGGATGCAGTGAGAGGAAAAAGATATGCAGCAGTGGACAGCTGTCAAGCAGAATATAAGGCCTCTCTGATACAGGCTCGAGGTCACATCTCTGGTAAACCCTATACCTTTTATATTTACACAGGAAGCACTCACAGTTTCATATCCCCTATAGTGGTGGCCGTTTGTAAGCTCAGCACCGAGAAGCTCCAAAATCCGTGGAAGGTGCAAATGGAAAATGGTGCCAAGAAATGGATCAACCAAGCAGTTGATCGATGTGTGGTGGACCGGGGTGGTTGGACTAGCACCATATGTTTCCATGAGCTAGCTTTGGGATCCTACGATGGAATCATTGGACAAGACTGGCTAGAGCTCCACAAAACTAACGTGGATTGCTATGAGAAGAAGGTCCAGAATTTTCTCTTTAAGTGGGCTCTTAATATAAAAAGTATCTCTTTTAAGGCACTTGCCCATAGGTGCCGGAGGTGAAATAATGGTGGCGCTCCTTCAATAGGTGCAGTTACGCCTTTTTAATAGGTGGAAACAGTTACACTGGGTGGATACAGTTACGTCTCTTTACCAGTTGAGGTGGAAACTAGGACTAAAACGACTCCCCATAGGTTAGTTCTAGAACGACTGCCCATAGGGTATTTCTCAAACTACTGCCCATAGGGTAGTTCAACTGCCCAATGGTGTGTTCCCGCTTACATGGTGTGTTCCCGCTAGTGTGTTCAAAACTCAGATCTTGGCCTACCTTATATATGTAATAATCCCAAGCTACAAAAAGAGTATTGGATATTTTATTAGGAAGGGAAAGAGGAGACCGGCGGCGGCATCCCGTAGGTAATAATACGGTATTTTATATGTCATTCCTTAGAGCGGCTTAATTACAAAAACTGGCCTCATAGTGAGTGGTAAACAACTGGTCCAAAACATAACCCAAAGGCTCCTTCAGACTCGATAACGCTCGATAAAGAACTTAGTATCTCTAGGAAGGATATCCCACTACCTTATATAAGTATTTATCAATATTCTTCCCAACCCATTACAGGGTTCATACACTAGAAACAGGGTTCATACACTGGGTTCCCTCGAGAACTGCTTTCTCACTGTCCTATCCACATAGCAGGAATCGGGGTCTTCCCACATCTATCTCACTCGAGAACTGCTCCATGACTGCTCCATCAACATAGCACTTGATAAAGGATGTGATCTCAATGCATGAAGGTCTCGGCATGAGCTCTCCCCTCTTGGGTGTCTACGCATAAAGTAATGTTGTCTCCTACGGAGTTATCCCGACATGAAGTTAGTCGCTTCTGAGGTTACCCGCGCATAAAGGTTTGAGTATGAAGTCTCGTACGGTCTTGTCTCGGTATGTGAGTTGGAGGAAAAGCCTACCTAGCTCAAGGTGGAGACTGGGCAGCTAACGGGATCACCTCGCCTTCCCAATTCATCCTCCCTCCTCAATAACTGCTCTATGACTGTCCTATCGAAATAGCAGAAAAGAGAAAACTAACGGAGAGGAAAGAGAGACTAATGAGGGGACTTACAAATGAACGGTGGTAAAGAGGGAAGAAAGAGGTCGGAAAGAAGGAAAGAAAGGATGGAGACAGGGTTGGAAAAATGTGAGTGGCAACCTAAGATCAACAGGTTTAGCAGCAACACAGCACATTGGGTTCTCATCGCAATGCACTATGATGACCCGGTGTTCAGTGATAGCACATGGTAACTAGCAATGATAGGATATTTTGGCAAGAACTTATAACAAGATGGAAGGGACATTGTCAAAGCTACCCCATCACCTTTCTTCGTGGTTACCACAACATACATCTGGCATCCCTTCCCAAGACTTGTTTTCAACTGCAGGGCTTATCTAAATCGTAAGGATACATCCCTCTTGGTCCTTACAAGGACCTTCCTTTTTTCCCCTAATCATCAAATGAAGCAACTTGCTTCAATAATCTAGCACAACCCAATGCGCCTCTAACCAATCCATGCTTATGATTTAATCATAAACATCGGTTAATATTTTATATATTCACTTAGACCTTCCTTTTAAAGAGCCTGCAACATTCCGGGCATAGGGGTCACTGGTAGGACTGGTTCTATGGCTGGCTCACTCGTTCTACTTATTAGAAGCTCACACCGACTCGGAAGCCAATACCCTTAACTAAAAGGCAGCAGCAATAAAGGTCTGACCCTAAGGCACGGTCCCTATCCGAAGTCACTCTGCAAAGCAAGCAACATGATAGAGTCCCCTAACCACACAGGCTAGGCCAACAGCCGAAACCCCTTCATCTGCGACTGGAGGTTCCGAAACCTACCGAACATTTATATATAATATTCAATTCCGTACGAAAAGAAGAAATGATGTATATAGTGCACATAATCCGCGCTACCCACCCATTTGTTACCACCTGCTATTCAGCCTAGATCATCGACGTAAGAATTAAAGCGCCTAAAATCTATGCCCTACGGGTGGGTAAAACACACTATTATTTGTATTTGTGTTCCTAATTTCGTCAATAGAGTCCTAGAGCTAAAGTTTAATAACCTCCTAGTTGCAGCTTGAGATTGAGTTCCAGGTGATTCTAACCTGTGAATGATCCCGTAGATGCAAGGGCATTACCCGAATCCCTACCAGCAACAGATCCTACTCCAGCTTCTCCACTGCCACCTCGCCTAGCATATCTTCCAGTTCGATAGCTAGTTTAAGGTCCTATTCCAGGGTCATCACCAGCAAGAGAGGCAAAGTAATCAATAGCGGAGAAAATCACGTTTAGTGAAGCACGGGCGCCCTCTCTGAACGGCCAACGGACGCATTCAAGTGTGGAGAGCATGGATATTTGACATGTGGAGGCTGCCTTTGGATTTATTGGTAGGGCACCGAACAGGCTTAAGGGGCCTTAAATCCTGCGCTTGGAGGTCAGTTCTTTTTCCCCGAATGGGGGCAAGGGAGAGGACACGAGATTCTAAAGTCTCGGGAGACCTAATACGCTATCAACATAGTGCTATATGGTTACAGGTCAAAGGTTGGATATATGGACCCTCTGAAAGAAGTTGGCGCGCTACAATCGCTACAATAAAGTATATAACAGCTAAGAGAATCGTATAAGCTATAAAATAGCCGGGAGCGGGCAGGAATCAAGGCTTTTAACTAAACAACTTGAAGTCGTGAAGGCGGTTCCATTAACCTAAAGTATCATAGACCCTTGGTATGGAAACAATCCTACCATCGCCCACCGCTATAAGGAACGTATAGGTATGAGACCTCAATAGGTACCATCCTGCGCACACTTAAGGCGGTTCGGTAGCATCCATGACTCAAGACAAGACGACGAAGCTAATAGCAAAGGTATTCACTAAAACAAGGGAACGGGTGGGAAAAAGTGACTAATGAATTTACGTTGATAGATTGCTATGGAACATGGATGGGATACTAACAAGGTTTTAGTTACTATCTACACCCCTTCTTTGGGAAAAAACACTTACATATTCACTCGGAAATGGGTAAGAGTGAACATAAAACCAATGAACCTACTTCTACAAATGAAAGACCTGCTAATCGAAGCTGCTAACGAGGTATCAGATTGCTTTTCAGTCATAGGGAAGGCTTAACCTGGTTTGGGTAGCTCTCCATCAAGACTCAATCTCTTGGGCGGAACAAACTCCCATAACGGGGGTAGGGGCTATAGAACTGAACACTACATCTCTAGGGGCTAGGCCAATATTACAGTGACATTGAGGATGCTCACTCAGGCTTCTGTCTCCATAGAGGCCTTAGCTCTAGGGAAGGGGAAGACTCACCCTCTAGCCATAAATACCGGGGTTTAGGGATGTATCTCACCACCTTTACCACCTAGGATTCGATCATTTTCCAACGAATTTTTGATTCTGCGGGGACATAAATTGCGTAGATAATGGATCACCACTAGCTCCGGCTGGTCGGGTAAGGCCGTAGAGAGAGCTCGAGTTGTTTGGTACGTTTGTTGGCCTGAGATTGGGGCCGGCACTAGCTCGGTCAGGGAAGGAAGGGGGGGGGAATGGGGCATAGGTGCGGGAATGGGGATAGAGGTCGGATCCAGGAGCAAGGGGGGTTCAGCCTGGGGCCACTACTTTCTTTTTAGCCGCCACTACTCTATTGGCTCTGGGGCTCGGACAATCGATTGGAAAGAATCTCGATCGTAGAGATCTCTATTGGATGGAAAGAAGATAAGCAAGCTAACTCTTTCCCTAACGGATCTTAATGGGAGGGATGCTTGCTGACGGGAAGAGCGGTGCTTGCTAGCTTACGGTAATATAAATGCTGCTGGAAAGACTCCTTGGTGTATATACTTCTGCTCTATCCTTGGATGGGAGGAACGGACCGACCGGACCCTGCCTGAGGAAAGCGGCAATGGGTCCCGACCGTTGCTTTGGCCCCACTGAGCCTCACCTCACCATGGGAGGCCTTATCCTGTCGTCCAGTGGTGATGTGGGCAGTCATTCATCCGTGGGATCGCCTATATCGGAATCTGGGGCAGGTGGTAACGCCTATTTTGAAAGATGTGGCAGTTGTTTGTGGGAACGCCTATATCGGAAGATGTGGCAGTTGTTTGTGGGAACGCCTATATCGGAAGATGTGGCAGTTGTTTGTGGGAACGCCTTTCTCGTAAGATGGGTCAGTTGGTAACGCCTTTCTCGTAAGATGTAATCAAGTGAATCAATAAGTCAATTTCTAAGCCTGCGTTATATATGTCATTATACAACAATCAGCTCATCAACTTTTCAAAACAGGTGCTTCGTATGTAACGCATCATATATCAAGTCGAGGTAGGCACTTCTTTCTGTTCCGTAGGGGAAAGTGCGTGTAGGAACATTCCGTTGTTCCGTAGCGGTAAGTGTGTGTATCTTTCGTGAGGGGTATGGCCTCTAAGTTGGGTCTGTATTGAAAGGGGAATTTTCATCTGTCGGTAAGGACTTCTCTTCCTGCGGTAAGGACTTCTCCCGCTCGCATATGTTGATAACTTGGCTCAACCTCATCTCTCACTTCCAACCCCGGCTGCCTTACTCCCGGCAAGTCAAAAAGAAGCAAGCCATCCATTTCTTTGCCCCCGCCCGCCCGTGCTAGCCTCTCGATTGTCTGGTGGGAAAATGAATTATTGTTTCTCGCGTATGGCGACTTGGCTAAATCTATTCTCTGTTGGGGAACATGGGTGACTTCTCCAAAGGAAATACCCGAGAGAAGGAGGTCATCGATCCAACGAACGATATTTATTATGTTCCCATGTTACCAACAGATGAGAGAGATGTTCACCACAGGAAGGATATCGGTTCAATCCAGAAATGAGAGATAAGTAGCAGTACCCCATACGCAGGTCACTCATCAGTAACCTCGGTTTTACCTTCTTTTCCCTCGTCTGTCAGAATGAAACAGCGGGGCCCTCGAACTGGTCATCCTCTGTGAATGGTGGTTTCTTTGTTTGAACGGATTCGTGCAGTGAAGTGAGTGGTTAACCTTCGTGCAGTTAATGAAACGGAGGGGGCTAGCTAGGTGCATGCAGTGAATGGCGACTAGTGCAGTGAGTGAACGGCTTTCTGTGAATGGATTCTATTTGCTGTGAATTACATGGGGCTAGGTAGGTAGGTAGGTGCATGTTCTGTGAATGGATTCTGTGAGCGGCTTCTGTGTACATGGGAACATGGCGGCTATGTTAGCGATACCTTTGAGCCAAGAGAGATTTACCAAAGCCCACAGATACCGGAATGGCCGGTACTACGGAAGGAAACAGATCCTCAGAGATGGTTTGGGCCAACGGACGGGCAACTGATGATGATGAGAGAGGATCCTGGGTGGGGAGGAAAGGTTATCGATGAATGGATTCTCTAAAATGATGAGTATTATGGGAAGAGGTGTTCCAACTGACACACCCCCAGTCCGCGTAAGGAGGTACCTGCCCTGGTCACTCACCCAATCTCCTTTACGCTTTCAATGCGCATCCACGCATTCCGTTCAATACGCACCAGTCAACATCTTCTTAGAGGAGCGCACCAGCACTGATTGATTCACTTGATCGAGAACATATTTGGGATGGGGTGGGGAAAAAAAGCAAATGGATAAGCTCATATATAAGGCAACCTAGTTACCACACCTAAAGGGGACTTATTAAAGTGGATCCGCTTATGCTACGATAGCACCACCGTTGGGAGCAGGCACCAAGTCAGCTTGGAACATATCTCAAAAAAAACTATAATTCACTATTTTGATTTTGATAAATATCGCTTTTAGGAGGTCCAAGGCATTATGTGATCCGGGCACCTAAAGTAATTTGATGTTAATTAATTTTGGCATTTATCGGACTTTCTCTATGAATCGGCGGAACCACAGCCATCGACCTTTGAACCTCGAACCTTAACCACAAAACACAGGGTTACCACCTGGGATACTCAGCTGGGTTACTCAGCTCGGATACTTGGCCTTGCTCCCGGTTATAAAAAACACTCTCATTCACCGTTTTATTTTAGCAACACCTCGGGTTTATTCGGTCCAAGGCAAGATCATTTGGAATACTCACATAGATTTTTTTTTTACCGAAAATTGGAATTGACAGAGGTTTCTCTCTATTTTTGATGATGGATAGAATCATTTGCCTTGAAGTTGAGCGCGCCGCTGCTATCACGTTTGGCGAGAGGAAGGGGGCAGGAGGGATAGAGCCAAGGAGACGGATACATTAAGACATTCACGCTTGTCAGGTAGGGTAATAATATCTTTCATGCTTGTCAGGGAAGGGCAGTCAGCCTGATCAGGGAGGGCCCCTTTTTAGTTGGTTGGTTCTTTCACGCTAGGAAGGGAGTACAGGAGGTGGTCACCAATAAGGAGGTAGAGGTGGTCACCGATGGTTCAGAAAATCCAATCCAATCAGTTCAATCGATCACTGCCTCTCCCGTAAGACGTCTGCTCTCTTGCACGCACGCGGAAGACCTCTTATCCACGCACGCCACCCGTCAGTCCGCCCTCCTTCCTCTCAGAAGCCACTCATTATTGCTCAATGAATCAAATCTATCCCGAAATAAAGAAGAAGAGGTCGCGAACGTATCTGAACCAACCAAGCATGTCTCTTTCTCTCTCGTGGCTCTGCCTAGTTGTAGCGGCAGGTATGTCAAATCAAGAGATGATTCCGTATACAAATAGCCCCGGTATAACAACAAGAGAGAGCAGAGGGATAGGTATATGTAATACCTCTTCCTATATAAGCTGTATCTATCCATCATCTTCCTTAAGGAAGAAAGGATGTATGTATTTATTGTGCTCCTTTTCTTTTATCCGGTGGGGAGACTTAACGTGTTATTCTACTGTTGCTTCCCTATAAGTTTTGTTGGGAGATAATACATTTTGATATCTATTTCATCATATTTATCTCTATCTATGTCTATTTATAGATATATATATATTGTGGAGTCAGGTTTGGTTTGTCGGGGCGCATTGCGAATGCAAGAGGGATTACTAATCCCTAACGACGAAGTAAGCTGCTGGGTATTATGACGAAGGAAGCTGCTTGATGATCAGCTGCTGGGTGGGTATTACGACGAAGCCGCTTTATGACACTTAGGCTAGACAATAGCTAGACATATGTGTGTGGATAGAGAGAGTGTGGCTATAACGTGAGGCAAGGAAGGCAACGGGGCTAGATTAATTCAACGACTGAGTCAACCCCGGGACGGGGCGGGACAGGATGAGGCACCTGGAGTTAAGCGCGCAGTGAGTTTGGAAAGACCAGTGAACCCGTC
>Ga0228600_1000166_pt1 | contig 9672 bp, 6 predicted proteins | sample CRU5metagenome_FD_182730 | JGI IMG/M metagenome (GOLD analysis project Ga0228600, IMG submission 182730) | Spruce roots microbial communities from Bohemian Forest, Czech Republic - CRU5 | ecosystem: Host-associated > Plants > Roots > Unclassified | place: Czech Republic: South Bohemian Region... | reverse complement strand
TTCCATCATGCACGAATGGAAGGGCGGTCTTTAGGCACTCCACCCGGAGGGAGAGGATTTATTTAGATTGAAAGGTTTTTGGCTGTTGTTTATTATAATATGTAAGATGGATAATAAATCTTAAAGGAAGAGACCTGCAGCGATCACCCTTCGCTTTAGGGGATATTGGCTGTCTGCCCACGAAAGGCTATCTGTAGTTAGTGGGCATAATTACGTATATAAATAACTTTGTTTTTATTATCCCCATCTATATAAATATGGGCTTTGAAACCGATCCATCGAGGCATGGAATTACGATTTATCCATCTTTTTCTCCTCCCATGGTGGAACAAAGGAAAGGAATACCTATCTGAGTGGGCCCCAAAGAAGAGATAAAACACAGGACAGAAGCACTCAAGGAGGGTGGGACTAGATCCATTATATACGATTCGATGGATCCATAGCACTGAAGGCCCTCCGTACGAATTCTAATTCTTTTATTTTTCTCTTGCCTAACCTAATCGCTTGTCTTTCTCTCTTGTCACGGACCAGGAACCGGGACCAGGAACCAGAGCCGGCAGGACCAATCAGGAAAGATAAGGAATAAGTATATTGGAAGGCCATCTCTTTGGATCTTGGAAGGCAAGGTCTATTCTTACCTTTCCTCTTGGCCTTTCTGGCCTTTATCCCCTTCTTGACCTTTACCCCATATTTATTATCTCTGGTGCTATACTCTTACCATTAGGCCGTCTACTGTTTGCCTTTGAACTTGCTAGCTTTGCCTTAAGGACTGGATCTCGTTCATGAACTGGAACTAGGCGAAGGGCTGCTGCTGGGCAATATGGTGGTTGGTTAGAAAGCTCTCCTTCCTTTGTTTGGTGGGTAAGAAGCGGTTCATGCGACTGGATCAATAGGATGAACTGGACCAAGGTAAACACGTTCAACAACCCGCTCGCTCTGAATCAACACCTGGAACAGAGCAAATAAATGCCTTTACTTTGACCCCTGATCCTTATGGTACCCCCCCCCTGCTGATGGTTATGGGTATGGAACCAAGTCAAGGTAGACTGGTTCTTACACGAGCGAGGGCGTTGGCACGGGGACGGGTAGCTTCTTTGGCTGGATAAACTCAATCAACTGGATCAACTTCGGGGCACCAATCTAAAGGATCTCGCGTATGGGTGGGACCAGGCTTACAACGAGCGCTTGGTCATCGATTGACTTGAATGCTGCCATCTTTGACTCTGTCTATACCTTTGTATCCGCTAAATATTTGTGGGTCAACTCAGTCAATTGGTCCGCCGCTATTGGCCAAGATGCTGGTAACTTAGATGCTGGTTATAGGCCGGTTCAACTTCGCGTGACTGACTGGTAAACGATCGACTTGAATAGCCGGGCTTAATCGAGGCATGACCGAAGCACGGGCCGTTCACAGCTAGTTATTTAGGGGAAGAATCCCCGGCTCATGGCCTAATAAATGACATAAGAAATAAGACAGAGCTTATGTTTTCACCCTATTTAATGTATGCGCACATACACTACATATATAGATTGGAAAGAAACAGGGTTGCAGAGGCATTATAAGGCAAAAATAAGGGCATAGGTCGTATTGGTTGGGCCTATATAAGTAGACGTCACCCTACCGAACTACTTCCCTTTGGACGTACAGCATAGATGAGACCGGAACATCGATCGGAAAGTGATTGCAATCCAAGTCAACTTAACGCCAGAGACGCTCGGAAGCGTAACGACTACCAGACAATAAAGAACATAGCCAGACTTATAATCATGATAAAATACTACGCCCCATACCAAAACCTTTGAGACCATGAGCGACCGGATGAACCAACACGGCAGCCTTGAGCGATATAGAAGTTAACGGCAATAGCTTATCATTCCTATAAGCATACAAGGTAGACGTACAGCCCATGCCAGTTTACTGAGATCGAGAAGCAGTTCCACCCACGGGGAAGACTCTTCCTTCTCCTTCAGATTGAAGGTTGTGAGTGGGATGGGTGTTAACTCCGCCGAGAAGTAAGTAAGTCCGAATCAGGAGAGGTGCCGGAAGGCCTAAGACCGAAGGGAGAGGAAAGTGGAAATGAACTCCGAAAGAGAGAGTGAAAATGCAGGTTCCTTAGGGGCTAACTGCGAGAAGGAGGTGGGTATGAACTCCGAGAAAGGGTTTCATTAGGGTGCTATCCCACTTAGGCAGGACAGGGTGCTTAGAGAGTGAGGCGGGGTAGCCACTCCACTCACTTTTTTCCGGGTTATCAGAGTCGAATTTACCATCCCCATACGATGCGCAAGCAGGCTCGACTGATAAGGAGAAGGAGAGGACAGGTGATCACTCTTAAATTTACCACTTCAAGGTCCGTAATGGGGGAATGAAACAGCTACTTGATACGCCACCTTTCAGTATTGAAATTGACCATCTCTCCCTTGCAGGGGAACGCTCTCTTTAGAGCGGATCCCACATGCGGTATCTATCTCTAGCGGGTAGGTGGTAAAGAAAGTGCTCTATGAAATTATCGTAGGTGATATAAATAAAAGCAATGGTTCCTCAGCATCTAGTGTATCTCCACTCTCAAGGTTATGTTTCAAAAAGCAAGTATATCAAGACATCTAGGTGATCATAAGTAATAAAGTTCGTAAGTAAACAAGGCATTCTTCCGGGTACTGGTTTGCCCGGATGGAAACCATCTGTATGTGTCCGGCTATAGCGTCGGATTTAACAAAAAGAACCTTTTTTTACCCATTTCAAAATGTTTCCAGTCGGCTATACGGTCCGAGGAATGTAGAGAGCAAAGGTACCTGACCTGGATGGTATATTCTCTTCAGCAAACATGGCCTCTCGGTGTTACCGGTCAACTGATTTCATAGTACTTACTTTGAAATCGGTCCCCTACCTATGCTTGGTTAAAGCCTTCCTTTCTTCCTTGTCACAGTATTTATGTATAAAAAATAGAAGGTATAATCCAATTGAATAGCGCCAGCGTCCCTGTTCCTTTTTATCCCGGCACTTTAGTCCCCTTCCTTCTAAATAGATCTCCCCGCCTGCCATTGGTTCCAGCACGAGTGCGCCTGTACTCTAGCACAGTATTTTCCGTCAAATCAAGCAATTTCGATATTTATAAATGCATATAATAAAGCAAATCAAATGTAACCAACGGGTAGTGGTAGCACGCATAGGTATTAGTGTTTGGTTGTGAGGTTGGCGGTTGGTTTCTTCGGTTCTAACGCGGTGTGGGCGTAAGGTTGGTGGTGAGTGTCTGTCTCAGGTTGTCGGTTGGATTCATCGGTGTGCGTTCCTAAAGCCAGGCAGGGTTGTGTGGGATGTCGAGCCAGGGTTGTCGGTTAGTTTAATCTAAGGGTGTAACGTCCTTCTGGAGTTTGTTGAGGCTTCAGGTTCGTGTTTGGTTCATTGGTTGGCGGTTCAGTATCCAGGCAGGTTTGTGCAGTTCTGTCCAAGGGTTGTCGATTTGGTTCTTCGGTTGGCGGTTTGATTATTTATTCAGGTGTAAAGTTCCAATGGAGTTTGGTCCTCAGGTTGGTGGTTAGGGCCGATGGGTGGAAAGGGTCGTCTGATTCGAGCGAAGCAGAAACGTTCTCAGTGGGAAGGTTCAAGGAGCAGTGAAGGGAGAAGGAGGAAGGTGGGGCACAAAAGAATGGTCAAGTTGAGGTTGCTAACAAGATCCTCAATACCATGCTTCAGCAGACAGTTTATAAGCACAAATCCAACTAGCACCATATGTGATTTTGACTTTCTGGGCCTATCAGACATCGGTTAAGATTGCTAGCAGATATAATTGTAATCCTGTTCACGGTGTAGGTATAGCTTTACCTATAGAGTGCAAGATCCCATTGAGCTTCTATCTTACACCTCTCTCTGTCTTAGAACATTGACTATTATCCCTAGAACAAGCTGATGAGGATCGTCATGCAACCTTATATCATAATGAGGCTACCAAGAAATGCTCTAAATCCCATTATGATCCTCACATTATTCCTTCATCCGTCCCCCAGTCGATCCCGACTATGTCATCCATCCACATCTACCCCGGCAGGTATCTGTCTATCTGCTGAGCACACCTGTCCCCGTTAGGGCATGAAAGAAGTTGGCAGTAAATCAATCGCAAAAAGCATTCCTGGTCACTAACTAACTTGCTCCAGGGAGGACCAGATCTTCTAAGGCTCCAGGGCGGGCTCCTGAACTTCTGGCAATTCTAACAAGGCGGGAGTACCTATTCAAACTATGCTGGCTTCTGGGATTCTATTTCTCCTCATCCATCCTGGAATGAATTCATGAATCGCTATTCATTGATTCGTCCAAGGGCATTAATCGCTAGTGGGTTTGGTTCCAATTGCCATTGGCTATGTATAAGTGGGTATTGGATGAACGGGAATTCATTGCCTACCCTTGCTATCCATGCCCAGGGCCTATCATTGGTCTATCGATCTCTGCCCCGCACCTTTAATTGGTTTGGTTTGTCATTAGCTTCGTCTTTGTAACTAGCTCTGTCTGTTTGCCTTTCACCTTTGCCTTTGAACCAGTGCCCATCGATCGTCTGGTCTTGGTTGTGGGTGAGGAGAGTAGTAGAAGGAAGAACGTAGTAGATGGGAAAACGGAGCTTCGGTCATTTCGCGTTGGACGATCCCGGCCTACAACTGCCTAGGGATTGGGTGGGAATAATATCCACCATGTAGGGAAATGGGAAAATGGAGCTTGCTTTTTGATAAATCTCGCTAAGAAACTCCATGCTGGGCCAGGTGGTCCCTAATAATATTTCTATTTCTATTTCTATTTCTTATTCTTCCTCTTCCTATTCCTATTAGACTTCTGGTTACTAGATGGTATAGAGGCTACACTTTCACCAGATGAGGCAGAAGGAGGAGGAACCAAGTTCAATTGGGAAGAAAGCAAAGGGTCCAGAATGGTTTTCTTCTCTAAGGTCTTCTATGAGGTCTAAAAAAGAAAAGAAACACACTCCTATAAAATAAAAGACTCTCTAAGATTCAGCCAAGCAAACCCACTTTTCCAAAAGTCAGCCCAGGGTGGTTCAATCTCTAAGTCCAACTAGTAAAGAGCCAAAAAGGGCCAAAAAGGGCCAAAAAGAAGTTGGAAGGAAGGGATGGAAGGGGATGATGAGGACCCAAGTCCAACCAGCGAAGGTGCAAGAAGCAGTTATAGTAACCCCACAAAGTGACTACCTAAGGTGAAATCCCCTAAGCGAAGAAGGACATCTCCACAAGGGATCCAACGGAGATTATCTATCTGCCTCAGGTACCGCAAGCACTTCTCACTTGCAGTCACCTATCAAAAACCTAGGAGAAGCCACTAAGGATGCCTATTCATTATTGATAACCGGGTAATTGTGGGCCAGGCTTTCGCGTTGAGAAGGGACATATAGGACTTCATATTGTGGTTTAAACTGAAACAAGAAGGTGTCACTCTGAGTAACATGCCAACTTCACTCAAATCCCCTATTACGCGTCCATCCACTGAATAAGTGAGAGGGGATATTCTCAACACTTAGCCAACTTTAGCCTAGTGCTTGACGGGCTTAATTACAGTGCTTTTCAATTATGTTTTTAACGCTAGAGCAAACGGCGTCTGATGATTCCATGGTGTCTATTTCGAGAATAACAGTTTTGAATAGGGAGCTAGCCATGAAGGTAATACGGAAGAACCAGCGATAACATTTGAAGGTTCGCCCAACTTATTCGCTTTCGGATTGATCTGTTTCTGCTCATCCTAGTCAGTTCACCCGCTTCTCCTAGGTCTCTCGTTGGCGATAATAGCCATAAAATATTGTAACTAAAGAAGAGCAGTCGATTCCTTTCACTGCTGGCATTCTCCTTATTATACATGTTTCTTTGTCCGCTTTGATAACTGAACCAATAGATGCATGAATAGAATATTCCGCTACGCCTTACGCGGGAATAACCAATGGATTCGATGGGGATGACCGCAGCTCCTTCCTATGGTGTAACCGTTTCTAAGTCTTCTGTTTCCTCCTGGCCTGGTCGAGCCAGTTTCCCCTTTCTATACACTATCTCTTTCCAGTATTCTCCTCCATTTTGAAAGTAGATATGCTTTACGAAGTATGAGTGTCATCCGAGTAGAGATCTTTCTGAACCGAACCAAGATGCCTGCGTATGAGAGAGAAAAGAGTTCATTGCGGTGCACGAATGATTAACGGTTGCAGGATTGGCTACGATCTCCATTCAATTATTCCAGTAGTTGCTTGCTGACCGTTCCTTACGTTATATCTTTGCTGCTTCCAAACTCGAGTAAGTGAGCACGACCCAACTATGATATGCTGTTCCCACCAACCTATATCTCTTTTGTTCTCAGTATCTGCCTTCTCAGTATCTCAGTTGGTCACCCCCACATCTAGAAAAGGTAGACAATTCCAAGTAGACATTCCCTAGACTCCAACATTAAGATGCTAGGATCAAAATTAGGTATTGTTTGGAACGGCCCAGAATGAAGACTTGTGCCTTGTTCGATGGAACGGGCTCCCCAACTAAACTATTTTCTTTTACTTTCGTGGTTATCATCTCAAGTGGCTTAGTGCGGTTCCCATCCCAATTGGATAAAATGATATCAAAACAACCCTGCTGGTTGTAACGTAATAGATGAACTTTCGTGCCCAGTTATTGCTCTAGCATGAAAGTGTCATCTCCCCCGGGGTGGCCAAGGTAGATTCGGGTCCAATGCAATGGAGGGTTATCTAATCTAGGCACATGCTAGGGGGTAAAGTTGTGGCATCCACCACCATTAGTCAATGGTAACTTCTCATTCCCATGCTTCTTCCTCAGCTTAGTGATTCCCAGTTGAAGGGATGAGCAATTGGGGCCATAAGGTATTGATAGCATGATTATTCACGGATTATGTAACTATGGGCTCATGCCTTTAGTAATGCTTATAGAACCTTCCGAGAAAAGGAGACAGTAACTAAGCTAGATAAGTTGGACCCAGTTACTATTCTCCTGGTACGGTAGCTTGAGCTTGAACCATTCCTTATTATTAGGAGGGGACGCCTGTCTCCGGCAAGATATAGTAATCCTGAGTGAATGGTAGGCAACTGCCAAAGAGAATCTAAATTAGGGTGCGCATGAGTGACAGGGGAGCTCCTGGCACATGCAAGGGCCACCTTTCTATTTATTCTACATGCCCAGCGGCCCCGGTTTTTTCTCGCCGAGTCAGCGCCGAACTTACTATTCCAATGATTATGCACATTTATATATGCTATTTGCTATACTTGCTTTAGTTGAGGAGCCATTCCAACAGTAATCCCCCGATCTATATAAGACCCCCAATTTTAGACCTGTGCCCCGGACAGACCGGCATGGACCCCAAAACTTATCCCACCCAAAAGCCAATCTAAGAAGAGGTTACCGATTGCCAGACAGACATTCATGCGCCTATGTTAATTAGAGATTGCCTGTCTTAGTAAGATAATAGAAGGGATCTCAATGAAAGATATCCATTTCCATCTCCAGTCATTCAACGGGAACCAATAAAGAAATCATCCGGCAAACTCAACCCCGAATGAATAATCCGTTGATCTAAATCCGATGATTCAATTGAACCCATTCCGGGCTATTGGGATGGAAAAATCTATGAATGAGGAGCTATTCTATGACTACGAGGAGCTATAAATTGGATTGGACCCGACCCAGCTAGCTATTCTATCTACGAATTGATTCCCCAGTTGTAATTCATCATGCGATAGTTTGGATCCATCGTGTGCCTGTCTCAGTCGGATAATAGGGTGATTGAACCCTACCTATATACATAAAATACGTCGCCTGATTAATACACTTGAGGAGCCACCTGGCGGTGAAAACATGATTCCGTGCCAGTCATCTCCGCCCGGATCGAAAATGAAAGGGGATCCCTGCCTAAGATTGGGGTTCATTCTTCTTCCTAAATACCAGTAACGGTGGGAACATTATTCGCCCCATGCTAGTCCCGCCTGAAGGCAACTAACTTCCTGAAATAAACACTTGCGAAGAGGGCGGGCTCATTACGTCTTAAATATTCAGAATGACTAAGTGAAAGATTCAAAGCATTTTATTTTGCTAGACGAAAGCAAGCTAGGCGCCTATATCTCCGCACTAGGGGTTAGGGGATCAATCTTCTGAGATTGAAAGTTGAAAAGATGTCCATGCTATAGCGCTTCCCTATCTACGAAATAATATAAACGTATTTTGTTTAGCGAGACACGAATTGGCGTTCTATTTACCTCTTTGCTCGGGGATCTAATAGTTTAGTTTTAATAAAAAAAGAGGGCTACTAAAACAGCTAACAGGGAATGGCCAGCCACAGCAATGAAACCACGGCATGTTGCCCAACCAGTCAGTTAGAGCGTATATGTGAGAATAAAGTAATATCTGTATCGTTTTCTTACCTACTCTTTAGTTACCCAACAATTGTATCCCAGTTATTTCTAGTAAATTGCAAAGCCTTTTCTTTTCTTTTAGAATGATCCACGCACAGGAGCTGTTTCCTTCTTCTTCATTCATGTTCTAAGGTATCAATTCGAGGATAGACCATGCCTAGAAGGGTTTTCCTGGTAGCGCATGCTTCACTCCGAACGGTTGAATCCCCTCCTATTCCCGTTAACCCTAGGCCTATTCTAATTATATAGGTATGAAACCTTCAAGTATGGTTACGCCCCGAGCAGACCAGCAGATATGATGGATGGATAAAAAAAAGCAAAATTGAATCGATATAAGAACGAACAACCATTAGGCGCCAGGGGAATGGACAAAGTAAGCAGTGCCTCATCCAGTCTTTTCTCTCACCTCAGAAGAGACTATGCCTGAAGACGACTGAGGGGCAATGGAGGAAAAGACCCATCTTGATCAATGCCTCGGATACACAGCATCGAACATTATTGTGGATCTGGGAGCAGACATCAATGTACTGCCAAAGGCGACATGGAGAGCCTTGGGTTGCCCTCCGCTGGAGAGACCGAGCTATGACGTGGCGCTTGCAGATGGATCCCACATTAAACCAGAAGGATTTCTCCAAGGCGTTGAGGTAGATTCCTTGGGCATGAAATCCAAAGTTTACTTTACAGATCCAGATGCATTTTACCAAGATCGAGAGCCATACCCAGTTTACTAAGTTGATTGAGTTGATCGAGAGTGAGATCCAGAGCTGGTAGCCCTGGTTGATTCAGTGCCATCTCGCCCAGCGTACCTTCCTGTTCCATTCCCCACAGCATCCCTTCTGGGTTTAGAGCCATAGCCTCGCCTGGCTTCCTGTTCTATTCATAGGAAATAAGAGCCATTTGATCGGGATCGATACCCACCGGCAGGTGAACCAAAATAAACAGACGGAGAAGCCTCCGGTCCCAGTCCAACAGTTACAGTCCAAACGCGCACGTCTCGTAGTTCTTTTGCACGTCTTGTAGCATGCATTAGCCTAACCAACTACTAGCAGGGAACCTTAAACACCAGTGCAACGACAGCAACAAAGTTACTACCCGCTGTAGACTAGAACTTCGGATGGAAGCACATGCCCAGAGAGATTCAACTCAGTAATTCTTTTTGCGACTAAGTAATTAACAAAAGGACAGGGGCAACTACTCCTCCCCACACTACCATATTCCTAGTCAAAGCCCTGTAACAACCTGTCCAAATCTGAGGGTATAAGGAGCACAGCATACAGGGGCAAGT
>Ga0228600_1000163_pt1 | contig 9764 bp, 9 predicted proteins | sample CRU5metagenome_FD_182730 | JGI IMG/M metagenome (GOLD analysis project Ga0228600, IMG submission 182730) | Spruce roots microbial communities from Bohemian Forest, Czech Republic - CRU5 | ecosystem: Host-associated > Plants > Roots > Unclassified | place: Czech Republic: South Bohemian Region... | reverse complement strand
AGTGACTCGACCCAAAAAGGGCGAGGGTGAGGCAGCGAACTCTCGACCAACGGGAGAGGAACGAAGTCGCTCATCCATTCATGGGTGAGGGTGTTAACGCTCACTCATCATATGGGTGAGGGAGAGGGTAATAAACGAACGCTCGCCCTCCGAGGGCGAGGGCCTTGAAGGACCTTTTTATTAAGAATTAAGGTTATCCCTATCGGACCGATACCTACCCCTCGCTACTATCTCTCTATCTATAGATAGATAGGGGGGGGGTATAACCTTGCGGCACCCACCGGATTTGACCAGGACCCGCTGCCTATGAAAGAAATAAGAGAGAAAGAAATAGGTGCCCAGCGATTCCTTCATCAATAGGGGCATCATCATCACCTACAGCCCCTTCCTCTGCCGAGCACTTCCACGAAATGGAAACGGGCGGCATCGTCGACCGACATTTGTTGCCCTGGTGTATATTCCGGAGTACATTTATGGCCGATCTGTCACCCATACATTCCTGGCCCCTATTAATATTAGTCCCCTAGGTTCCGAATAGATATTCCCGCAGTTCAGATTCGGCCTATTACTATTCATCATTAAGGTCCCCACTTCTCCATCCAAAAGCATGGTTCCTGTCGCTGTAGAGTCCATTCGTTGGGTGATCCCTCGCTCTCACGTTCGAGTGTTTGCTCGTCGTTTAGGCCGGTGAGTGGCATCTCTGCCCATTGCAGCCACCCCCGGGGGTTATTCGCACCTGGATAGTACCAGGACCCTTGGTGCCGCCGGACTGCCTTTTCCGGAAGGGGCCTCAACCCTGTTGTTGCAACTCAAAATTAGCCTTGCGGCGAGACGCGGACATTACCCATGCTGCGGTTCCCTCCGGTCCGTTCCCGGGTCGGGTTAGGGTAACATCCGACCGAGTGCCGTAGCGGATCCAAACGCGCTCACGAGGCGCACAATAATAATAAGACCAATAGATACTTCGTAAGAGACCATTTGAGCTGCAGATCGTAATGCTCCTGGAAAAGCATATTTCGGATATGGGGGAGTTCCAGTTTCCAATAATCAACGAGAGGATCATACCCCCCACCCGGTCCTCTATGGACCGTACGAGCACGTCCGTCACCACCGCGCTTACGGCTCTCTACCCCAACTTGCTTGTTGCTCTGGCCGGGGTCTTCCCCCCCTTTGATTCCTCGGGAAGCCCCCCTTTTTATTCAGAATGAAGTGGCGGGGCATGGCCCCCCCTTCCTTATTTCACAGATATGATCTCAGTTTCTCTCACTGTGTTAAATGAAGAGTTGGCCGGTCCGGTAAGGTCAATCCTTCGCCGAGGAAATAAGTGGCTGCTATTATATATGTAATTATGCTTCATGAATTATATATGAATTATATATGTAATTATGTAATCTCCTAATTTCGATAAGAATTGATTTCATTGATAGGTAAGTGAACTATATTTCTTCCCCTCAAAGAGCTCTGCGAAGGTCCTGGTCAACCCTTCGTTATAGTTCGGGAATCTATAGTTTATGCAACCCTCCAACAAGGACACCACACTACCGCCAGAGTTCCTGTCATCGATTTCATTTCTTTTCTTCCACAGGATGATCTTGATAAGATGTGTGTACCTGCAGGTGAACCCAAGGATTTGTTGCCTTGGGAATCGAATTTATCCAAGTCTATTGAACATTTTGGCATGTAAAAAATGCAGCATTACAACAAAAATTTGACTAGCCAGGTATGAAGCAGGATGTTGAGTGCCACCTCAAATCTTGCTTTGCATGTTCCATTGCTAAAATAGCTAATCGCCATTTAAGTAAGTATAAGTCTGACAATCTATATTTCCTTTCTGGTTTGTCAATGACTAAGCATTGACATGACTGCGTATTTGTTGTCGTCAATCGTTTCCCTAAAATGGATATTACAATTCCTTTCAAGAAGTCTCCCACAACCTTTGAGAATGCTCGTTTGTACTTTATTCATGTTTGGTCTCATTTCAATTTTCCCTCCTCTATAGTATAAAACCATGACTCTAGGTTTATTAGCCATTTCCGGAATGCCTTGCGGACTATGCTTGACACAAAGCTGAAGTGTTCCACAGCTTTGCACCCTTATATTGATGGTCAAACAGAAGTTGCCAATAGAACCTTAGTACACATATTGTGTATCTACAACCATGCACACCCCGCATATGGAAGGAAAATCTACCTTTTATTCCGCATCGATGTAACTGTGCACTTCATAGTTCCACTGAACATAGTCCCTTCCAGACTTGTTTGGTTTTTAGCCAGTCCCCAAATTGATGTTGCACTACTACCACCATCAACATCTTCTGCTCCACAGATCACAAAAGAACAAGACAGAGACAAGGCCTTCATCAAGCGGATTCAAAGAATTCATGAGCAGGTTCAATCCATTCTACAGTGCTAGCAGTGAAAGTACAAGCAGAGACATTATGTACACAGGGTACCTCATTCTTTCTAAGTGACGAGTTTGGCTTCAACTGCAAAAAGAAAGGAGCGAAAGCCGCTTGTCCAAGTTACTTATTGATGAGGGGGGGCAAGGTTTAATAATCCTTATAAAAAGATGAAACCTCTCTGGTATGGTCCTTATTCCATTGTCGAGGCAATGGGAAATAATGCCTTCCAACTCGACCTTCCACCTTATTGGGGTTTGCATCCAGTGTTCAATTTTGATCTTTTTAAGCTTGGTTGGCGAGTGATATAGAAGATCAATTGTCAGTTTTAGAGTGTGTTGCTGTTCGAAACAACAATAGGGCTTTCAATCATTGAGTTATAGCAGCGAATTCAGATTTGTTTAATATCTTTAAACCTTTAAAAAATGGCCGGTCTATCCCGTATATTGTTGGAAGGCAATCAGAGGTTTAATGATCAAATTTTTACCACATGGCAACCGGAAAGAGCCCTACACTAGAGGGGATGCCAAGATAACACACAATAACGCTGGGGCGGACAAATGTCCAAGCTGGAGGTATCGAGTCAGGGGGGTCCTCCAAACCAACCAACCAATAATTAGTTTTGTGATCACTAACAACCGCCCCAAAGGCCTTACAAAAAACAGCCAAACAATCCCTAGCTCCATCAACTGAACCCTGATCTACGCACACAGAAAGGAGCGAATCATCTGCAAAAAGGTGATTAACCATCTCTGAACCATCAGGTAGAGAAAGACCTTGTATGCATCCTAGTATCCGAGCAGCGTCTAGCAGGTAACCCAAAGCATCTGCTGTCAACACATAAAGGTAAGGGGCCAGAGGACACCCCTGTTGAATGGACCGATGAAGCAAAATACGAGGGGACAAGGAGTTGTTCACTGATACAAAAGCTGAGGCGCCGGATCAAATTGTGTTCAACATCTCGACACATCGCGGGCCAAATCCAAGAGAGGTAAACATCTCAGTGATGAAGGACCAGTCAATCCGATCATAGGCTTTGTCAAAGTAAATCTTAAAGAAGAGGGCCTGCTGATAAGTCTCCCTAGCCCACTCCATCCATGGCCTCCCATGCTGAGATCACTGTGTCCAAGATAAACCGCCCCTGCACAAAACCTATTTGTTCCCTCCGAACAATATTCCTGGCAACATTACGAATCCGAAGAGCTATAGCCTTTGGCAGGATCTTGTAAGCTATCCTCAACAAGGTGATAGGTCTCCATCCCCCTATGGAGTCTCTGGAAGCATTCTTGGGAATCTGCTTAAGAAACCCCTGGTTAAAAGACTCCGTAAAATGACCTAAGGAGAAGGCCTCAGATGCCAGGAAGCGGAAATCATCCCCTACCGTGTCCCACATCGCCTTGTAAAACTCACAAGGCAACCCATCCATGCCCGGGGATTTTCCATTCTGCATTGAACAAAGGGCAGCAAAGAGCTCATCCTTCGTAAAGTCACTGTCTAACCTGTCTCGGTCTCCAACAGAGACTTGATGAGGGATCACCTGATAGCAGGAAGTCCTGGCAGCCACAACCGAATCCGTCAAAGCATAAGGTTAAAAAAGATTCTGGAAATAAAGCCCAAACATATCTTTGATCTCAGCAGGGTCCTCTTCAAGGGAACCATAAGGTTTGTGCATGTCAAGCACCCTGTCGGCTACCAAATGATTATTTCATATATAAAAGAATAATTTGGAGCTCTCATCCCCCTCCTGAATCCACTGCAATCGGGAGCGAATCCTAGCCCCAATAGTACGTGGATCGATAAAATCTTGCCACATGGCAGCAATAACGGCATAAGCAAAAAGGATTTATAATACATGTACTCGATTGCCACATGGAAATTTTCTACACATCAGGAGGTAAGCCAAAGGCCCTTTTCAATGAAATTATCTAAGTCTTTTACGGATTCCAAATTGGACTTAACTAGGTTAAAAAAGATTTTTGGTTCCGGGCTACCGGGCGGATCAGGGTCCTTGTGATTCACTAAGTGCACAACTTTTTCAAAGGACCTTGCGGTTATCCAAATTATTTTCTATAATAGTTTGGGTCTGCCAAGCCGAGGATACTTTTTCCTCCATGTTTTTAAGTCTAAACAACTTACTCTCTGGACATAGCGCAGAACTTCACCATATTCGAAAACTCTTTTGCATCTAGATAGCTAGCAAATTGAAGCCCTTCTTTTTTTTTATTAAACAACGTTTTTTACATACCCAACCTTGGTTTGAAGTGGATTCTATAGGTACTTTGGGTCCAAGAGCTCGATACGATTTCGAACTCTATGCTTCTGCATGTGCAAGGGTTTTCCCGTGGACCCGACGATGAAGTAAAAGCTCCCTTTTCATCACATTGAAAATCCGTGAATATAGTAGGAGCACTACAAGACCTTAGCAGGATTCCTCGAGTACACTCGGGATTAGAACTTGTTACGATTTGCCAATAGGATCATTCATAGGATGGATCGCATGGACATGTGCGCACCCAAAAAGGGGCCACGTCATCACGACACTAACAAAGGGCTTTAGAATGAAAGTATTTCAAAAATTGATTAGGTCCTGGAGGTCAAAGCAAGAAAAGATTGTAATATTAGAACCAAGAGGGGATTGCAAGTTTATTGAGGAGATGACATCCCAACCACGTGGCAGCATTCTTTTGGTCCATGTGACAGGCTCTTATTGCTAGCACGAACTATCGATGATCTTGAGGCTTTTGATGGAATTCCAACATGGCCGGGATTACAAACAATTGCTGGAAAAGAAAGGGAAATTGATTGAAGGCCTAGTGATTCACGTCAAATTGATGTAAGGGGCGCTACTGTGCAACAATAATATCATAACCGAAAGAAAGGTGCTTTATGAAGACAGTTACATGTACTAAAATGATTTGCACCCTAGGAATATGTAGAAAATAGAAGAATTGAGGCCAACGGATGTTAGAGCATAATTTCCCACCATAGCAAGATGCTAATAGTTACACCCAAGAAGATCATCAAGCCTCAAGAACTAAAATACACTGAAACGGAGGAGGGTTCGCTGGAAGATTGAGTCTCCCGACAACACATCACGTTCTTATGCAAATTCATTAGTTCTTTATAAAGAAAGCTTGGACCGTTGCACTCCTATAGAAAAGAATTGACAAGATTGGTCATTCAGGTCGTCTATTTAAGGGATGATTGAAGATAAGAAGGGGTTCCTACCTCCCTGTTGCAGAGTTTGTTAGGACCTAGCCCACATTTTGATGAACTAAAGTCATATTTGAAAGCCAGGAATCTGGATGAGAGCTTCTCTAATTCTTATGCAAGCGTTTCTTTCATCTTCCCGAAGTCTTTTAGCACATGAGATAACTATGTTTATTTATGTTTCTTCTATTATAAAGCTCCTCCATTTTTAAAAGGAAGCATTTCATTTAAAACATTCTCAAATTGCAAGATATATATATAGGAGTGTTTATTCTGCCCTCTGTTCTTGGTGTCTGTAACGATCTACTTCTTGTACCTGCAGTTGGGTGTAGTGCGCATATTCTCCTTGTTCCCTTGAAAAGTTGGTAGAGTTTATGTTTTTCTTTCATAATCGCATTGCTTATGGAAGATGTGGCTTCAATTTCATTCCATATGAGTTAGTTGTCCATCTCACTTTCATTTGGACAACCTACTGAATCTACATGATTCACTTTCAAACGATCAATTTTTCTTTCTTCAAATGTTGTTTAGGTCCCACTTAACATGTGGTTAGGGCTAAATATTCAATATTTTGCAAGAAGTGAGATGTGGATGGTTGTCCCTTTGGACATTACATGGTGTTATCCTGTAAAAAAGGAATAGTTGTCAATATGGAATCAATCCATAGTTTGTGGATACTTGCATGGATTATGAATAGTTTCTTATTTCGTTCTTCGTACAAGGATAGTTGTAGAAGTAAAAGGGAACACAACCCTCATAAAAGTAGGAGGGATTCTCCTATGTCCACTAGGACCATCGTCAGTTGACCATTTTCGCTTGGCACTCACCTTGTAAAGAAAACAATTTCATATCTTTTCAGGGGGAGTTAGATTGAAATAACCACAACTTATACTTATCTAGGAGTCCAATTCACTAGATACCAGATTCAGTCTGAGGTCTGCTACCCAACCTCGACTTAGCCACATCTATTGGTCTCTTTTCATGCTCGAGTGCCAATGCTTCCATGCACTTTGACGGGACATCTCAGCTAAGATGCATATTTTTTACACAATCATCAAGCAAATTATTCTCTATGAGGCCAAGATCTGAGGTCCTAGCTTACTGCTTACTAACTAGGCTCGCAGAGAGTGGGTTAAATCCCTTCCTTATGTTGCAACAAATGATCCAATGCCAAGGGATGGTCCCGCAAGCCATTGTGCAGACAAAGTTTGACGCTCATCCCATGCATGTTCCTAGAGAAGATTTTCAGATTGGTTTTCTTTCTTCACAAAGTTCGCACCATGGAAAATTTGGCGACAAGGCATGAGAGATAACCCTACTTGGCATTATGCTCTTTGATGGAGGTCGCTCTACCCTCTTAAGACGCAGACTAGTTTGGTTCTCTGAAGCCTCCTCACTGCTTTAGTCCTTCGGCATCTCTATCAAGTGCCTCCTCCCTTTCAGGGACTCTTTGGAAACTCCTGGCCATCTTCTCCCTCTCAAGCAGAGGATTAATAGGGCTATCAGGAACAACATTTAGAGAAGGTACATACAGTATACCTGGATATCCCCTTCCCAGGCTCTTGGCCCTAAGATGGCCTTCTAGTTAAAGCATTCTATGCAGCTGAGAAATGGTCTCATCATCAGCTCCTAATACACTCGATTTCATTGGTCTCATGGTCTCAAGTTTCCACTCAGACAGTTCAAGGTATGTTCTTCGGATTGAGTCTAATCACTGTATTCCACGATAGGAGAGGACATGTGAATTGTGTCATCCACAAGAGGTGGAATCTGAGGAACATTTAATTTGAAAGTGCCCCATCTATTACAGGATACGAGGGAGATATCATTGTATGTTCTGTGATTTAGGGAGATCCCTCTCCACTTTCATCCATTACTATAACTAGAGGTGTTTGGCTCTTCTATACATATGTGAGGTGGTTACTCTAAATGGAAAACCTTGTCGATTTCCTCCAAACCCTACACTGTTAGGTTGATTACGTCTTTTTTGTTCTGCCAGCTTTCTCCTGGGCCATGGAAATATAGGATTGACTGCCTACCGGGGTGGGGATTTATAACTGACAAGTGTCTAAGCCGAGGCCACCACTAAGACCCTTCACACCCCTCTTCCAGTGGTTTGCCTGAATGAAGTAGATAAAAACTTATTTATATAGGGAGAGGGCCTTGTGCCTTGGAATAGGGTGAGGGTTTCTTAGCTTCATATGAAGGACCTGCAGAGAGGCCAGCCTCCAGTGATATAACAACCAATTCGGTCTCCTCCATGGGAGACACTACTTTCACAAAGCCAAGAGGATTCGGAACTGATGGGTTCATGACAGGGATGAGGGCTGAAGTATTTACTATCTCCTTACAATGACTTTCTATGCCAACTAAACCAATTTTGGACCCCACATAATCTGAATTTGAAGAATAAGAAGAGGGATTGTGGGAGTGGGTGGATAGTAACTTACCAGTCGGGCCTTCATCAATTGCTTTTGATTGAAAACCAGGGAAATTAACTAGGCTCAGAAAGTCCTTTGTCACGTTCGCCATCGCCAGGATCATCTCTTCTTCCAGTGACATTCTAGGACTCGAGCTCATGGTCACTACCTTTTTATACTATTATGGGATTTCTGGGCACTGGCCTGGATTCTGTATTCCAGTTTGGTCAGCAGCCTCTTTTAGGACCTCATTATGAAAACTAAGGAACCCTTTAGCAGCATTCTTTCGCTCATTACCATTTGTGTGTGCATCTTTTAAATGCCCATAATTGTGACACTTTGAGCATCGAAAGGCAATCCTGGCATAATCCTCCAGAGGTTGGTAATAAGTCCATCTCCCAACTGTTATGTCAAGAACATCCGACAACCCTTCCACTAAGTCCATTTCAAGGCAAACTAATGCCATAGTTTTAATACTGCCTTTCAAGCATCTTTCATCAATGGCCTTGAAGTTGCCCAGTGACCTATTGATCTAATAGTTTTATTAGTCCAAAGCTCCAACGGAAGTGATGACAACTTGACTCACATAGGTTTCATAAGTAGGGATTAATATTTAGCGGAAAATCAATTCAAACATACATAAAGCAAGGGATCAGCAAGGCTCCCTCTTTCCTCGAGCCGAGCCCCAGATAATATGCTTGGAGAGGAGATTCGAGCAAAGCGCCGCCGGAAGTACCTACACTCACTTATTTTCTGTCCTTTCCCAAACCCTTTCACGTTGGAAACCCGCTTTCCCATTTCTAACGGGTAAACAGTCATTCTCTTTATTATCTGATGCACAATGACGCGATACGATCGATTATTAAATGATTCAACCAACCCTTCATGAACCAAATCAATATGATTATTAGGAAAAAGGAGTATTCTTATTAGAGGTATTCCTGGCGGAATACTCCACAATAAATGCAGCCACTTGGAACTACTCAGCCTTAGTTCTTCCTTGAGCCGCCTCGGGAGGAGCGGGGAAGGATGAACACAACTAGAATTAAGCCAGCCGCTCTTCATTTTCATTGATTTTGCTGCTTTTTTCATGTTGAATACTTTTGAAATAGGAACATATTTAGTTGGCTTGATTATCCCACTTACCTCCTGACCTTTGAGTGGTGGGGGGGTAAAGACCCGTAACCGGGGAGAGCCGGAGTGCCCGGAGGAAACCATCAATCACAGATAGAAGGGGAAAGGGGAATGCGCGGAGGGGAAGGGCGATTCCTATACGAACAAAAGAACAGCCATAAGCTTTAACCACTTCCTACCCATCTACGAAAAAGCTGGTCAAATGAACTATGGAGGGGCGGGCGCTGGCTGCTGGCTTGCTCGAGGTTCTCTTTTTCTTATTGGCCTTGGCTCGAAGTGTACTTTTTATCGATCGATCGAGGATCTTTGGAAGTGGCCTGCCTGCACACCAGAACAGGAAGAAAGGGCCCATTTCTGAACCAGCATTCTTCTTCTTCTTATATTATATTTCGGACGATTATGAGACAATTCGACCTTTCATGTAATGAACCTACCTCAAAGAAGAAGAATCTACCATACTTCCTGAACCAATTATTCGCCTGAAGCGCCTCCGACTAGCAGGGGAAAGTGATCTATAAGGGGAAACTTCACCTTCCTGGCTGGCTAGCATAATCGCATATATAACCTACCTTCCTTAATTATCTCAATCCTTCTCTCTAGAT
>Ga0228600_1000161_pt1 | contig 9813 bp, 5 predicted proteins | sample CRU5metagenome_FD_182730 | JGI IMG/M metagenome (GOLD analysis project Ga0228600, IMG submission 182730) | Spruce roots microbial communities from Bohemian Forest, Czech Republic - CRU5 | ecosystem: Host-associated > Plants > Roots > Unclassified | place: Czech Republic: South Bohemian Region... | reverse complement strand
CTGCTATTATATATGTAATTACGCTATTTCAGAATATCTCGATTTGAATGCAGTTCTTCCTCTCCCGTTGGTCGAGCAATTCTTCCTCACCCTCATGCTTCAGGTGAGCAATTCTTCCAGTCATTTCCGAAAATAAGATAAGAAATAAAGTATCCGCCATTGTAATATGAAATCTGCAAGATGAATATAATATGAAATGGTGCAAGTCCTGACAAGCCTTAGCTTTAGCCCGTATCTCTGTAGTCCCTAGTCGCCTTAGTCCAAGTTGAACTTTTCGCATCTATGGGCTTACTCAGCTCAGAGTCTATACTGCATGTGGACTAAAGCAAGTAGACCTACTGCATTTTGAGAGATCCGAAGAACATACCCCCCTTATTTAATTTACCCTTATTCTTATGCACTAATAATGTGAAAGTGAAACTACTTGAAGAAGAATCCATACCCTAAGGTTCCAGACCTCCAGTGCCCAGGCCTATTCAATATTTCCAGGCCTCTATCTATTGTGGTCCAGCATGTTTCTGTGGCTCGGTAACTCCCAGCATGAGTCCCTGGAGTTTATGTCAACTATGCTGCTGCTATGAATAAGTTCCCTTCCTTAGATAGAGAGTGAGAGGAGCTGTAGTCTGTAGAGTAAGAACTACTTTCCCTACTACATTTGAAAGAAAGAGGAGAAAACTACTGGGAGTGTCAGTTCCTATCCGAAGATACTCCGAAGTGATAGTGAGTGAGGTTAGTCAGATAGATATTGATTCCCTGTAGTGGTGTAAAACTACTAGTTGTTTCCGTAAGCTATACCTCTTACTCTCCCTACCTGCCTTTAGTCCAACTACTAGCCTTAGAGAGTAGGTCCCACGGCACCCTTAATAAGGGACACCTATCCTAGTCCATGCATTAAGAAGTTCCATGTATACACTACTCACTCTCCTTTCTTTCTTAACTTAAATTATCCACTAAGGAGGTAGTACTTTTTGATAGCCCCGGTCAGTACCTATCATTTACCATACCAGCAGCCATACCTATACCCCTAAACCCTATACCTTCCCTCAACTTCGAACCCTCAGACATAGTTTGGACAAGGCGGGAAAGCTTAGATGGATGTCGAAACAGTGGCAACACCCCAAGTTGTGAACCTATCTGCTGATCGATCCAATCTCTGATTGATCCAACCCCCTTATCGCATCGAGACGTTTACCTTGTCCATTTTCATAGGAGGTGATCCTCCTTAGCACCCACCCATTAGCTTTAGTAGAGTAGGTCCCATGGCACCACCTTAATAGGAACCCCATCGTAGTCCATGCATTAAGAAGTTCCATTACACTATTAATTAATAGTTAGTCTCTATCTCTATGAGGCCTAAAGTGAAAAGACTGCTGAAGAGCTCATTCTAGTAAGTAAGCACCATACATAAAGAAGTAAGCACCATACATAAAAACCATAGGGCGTAGATAGCACCCATCAGAATTCCCCGGGAGAGTTAATACAAAAAGAGTCTTTATTCTATTATTATGCTCACGGGTATGCACTTAAAATCACCCATTCCAAACAGAAGCACTCGCCATATCTACGTTAGAATCGCATATCTACGTTATAAGTAAGATACTAGCTATAGTCTCCATTCTTTGATAAAAAGTGAAGAGAGTGAAAGCCCTAAGAAGTACTAGCCCTATATGGACTTCCATAAGGTCTTACTTAAGGCTTAAGGGTATAGATCTTAGTTATTGAATGAGATTATGGGAATGAAATGACTATTCTATTCCTTCAATGTGAGACCCGTAAGGGGAGAGTAGTTCTCTGCTTGACGACCCAATATGGCTTGAACTCTAACTCTCTACAGTCCTCCATAGGGCAGTCCATGCAGCAGCTTCATGTATGGTGGTGAGAGCATTACCAATACCAATAAGAGTCATTGTTTCAATCAATAGGTTCCGCTGTGGTTGGGGTGGGACCGTACCTGGGTTACAACCTCTTGAGGTGATCCGATCCTTAGTAGCACCATAAGTACACCACTGGAATAGAATCCATGTCCTCCATGACTGGAATAGAATCCATGTCCTCCATGTTAGTTATGAGTGGATCTGCTCTAACCTTTGGCGAGAGGAAGGAGGAGGAGAGAGGATACTCCCTCAGTCAGTCAGTAAGGGTAATAATCCAATGGAAATAAGCCAATGGGACTTATACTTCCAATCCAATGCAATCCGATGGGGATGGTTTACTACTCTCCTACAGTGATCCAACAGTGATCCAATCATCGCAAGTCACATTGTTGTTCATTGATAAGTCCGCCGATAGGAAGAAGCAAATGGAGACTTCACTAGTAGTTCTGAAGATGCCGGTACTCCATGTAATGCCAGGTGGTTTCTAGGCACTACTCAATTCCAATTCCAAGAGAATAGACCAGAGTACACCACTTGAATATAGGAAATCCCACCTCCATGTTTGGTTGGGACATATTTACAAAACTTCCTCCCCCTATTCGGGAGAGCGCCCTCCGGGTCCTCATTTCATCTTTTTTTGCCTCGGAAGCTCAAAGAGTTTTTGACTACGGCAAAAAGCCAAATGAGACGTTTTTTCTTAGATCTGGGGTCCCACGACGACGAAAAAACTAGGACCAGGCTGGGGATCTCTGGATGTCACACCTGGACTTACCAAACTATTATGTTGGATGTATAGCGTCCTAGCTAGTACTTACCATCGAAGTACCGTTTCCTGATGACTCACTCTCACTATTGGCCTAGTCCCCGGTAGGTAGTGTGAAACCTCATAATTTAGATTAGCTATTAATTAATGAATCCTCTAACTAGTGGTAGAATGCGCCCTAGCTTCGGTACCGCCCCCCCGTTACCTGATGAATCACTCACTATTGGTGGCCTCTCCTAGCCCCCCCCATATGGATTAGACAAAGAGTAAACTGCTGGTATCAGTCAGAGAGATACATAATTAAAAAGGACAGTTTCTCCTAGTGATAATAAGGAGAGGAAGGTGGGGCAGGAGCCCAGTAGAGTCGTAGTCCGAGTAGGATAGCCTGAAAATCATAGATTGGTCTGGACAAGTTCAATGTATCCATGGTTACATAATATATGTATAATTTATTATGTGAAGTAGATATGCTGGTCTAAGATGCAAGTGAAAGTTCAAACATATCTATGTGAAATACGGACTAGGGTAGGAGCTAGCCTCCGTAGTCCCAGGTCCAAGGTGATATCTTATGGGTGGATACACAACCTATAGCTTCGTCACAGAAGCTACTCAGGAAGATAGATAGGTTATGATTGCTATGAATAAGATCCAAGTGTCAACGTATCTATCGAGTCTAGACCTGCCCATAGTAGCTAGCATGGGCCAGGACTTCTCCATGTGAATCCAAGTTAGCGGACAAGTGAAACGGGCTATATGGCCTTCCTTATAATATGTTGTGAAAAGGCATCTATAGTTAGTAGTGTTATGGGCTTTCTTCTACGGCTATAGCGGCAGCTCCGGTAGGAGGAACTTTGGCCCTTGTAGAGGTTTTGGAACTAGATATAACTATAGAGCCAAATGTAATGTGCAATATCATAGGTTAAAACGTCTCCATGCAAGCTCGTTTAGTAAGAGTTGTCTTAGACCAACTAGTCGAACTACTTCAGCAGATTGTTTGTTGCACGATGGATAAGTGTGGTTTTGTGCACACCTCTTCAAATAATCCACTCCATGCATGTTCTATTTGTTCATGGCCAACAAGATCCCCCTCTGATTGGAATAGTCCACGTCCTCGAGCTATTATGTTATAGCCTCAGAGTGTGGATCCTCCTCAGCCCGCTACGCTCTCATGGACTCCTCGTGTCTAGTCCCCTAAGTGGCTTGGTTAAAGATAGTAAGAGATATATAAGAGAAGGTAATATTGCTAAGAAAGATCACCTGATAGAAAGCTCAAAATATCCCCTGTTGCTCTAGTCCACGGCCTCTTGCTCTATCGTGAATGGTTCTTTCTTCATCTTCAGTGGATCCTCTGCCCGCTACGATCTTTCGTTCAACTACAACCACAAAACACTATGTCGCTCTGTCTTCAGTCAATCATAGTAATCTAGGCCCGATCAGTAGTTTGCATTGGTTTGGTGTCTCTTCTGCCTGCCTGCAATGTCCCCCCCGCCGGCAAAGTGTTCAACCTGCCTGCTACGTGTTTTAAAGTCTATAAAAGAGTTGGGTATAGCACCCAAAGAAGAGAGTATAATAGGCCTAAGGAGATCTCTAAAAGTAGAAGATAAGATTTGATAAAGAAGTATAAGGCAGGTAGGCCAACGCGAAACCAATTCCCTGAGCATATCAAGCATAAGTGGCCGTAGCGGGACCGGCGCTCTCTATAGTCCCCCCTTCAAATACCGTAAACTCAACGATGTGTATATCTCCACGACTCATTTATTCCCGTCGATGACTGTCTGGTTGGTTGTTTGCTCGTGAAGCAAGGAAGGTAGCATAAGGGTCTAGAACATAAAATCAAAAGGGAGTGGTGTAGGGAGGAAGGGAGGAGTTCCACCCAAGCATAGAACACCATTTCCTGACCATATCAAGCAGTGTCCGTAGCGGTACCGGCTATGCCCACTGGATTCCCTGACCACCATATCGTACACCATACTATGTCTCTATATCCACGACTCATTTAGTCCCCCCCAATTGCTGTGACTGTCTGCTTGGTTGGTTGGGTGAAAAATAAGTAGAACGATAGAAGGACCAAGGCTCAAGCGGCTCAAGGGTTGTTTTTTTTGTAAGGAAAGAGGCGATGTCCTACAACGGACCATCCAAAATGAGCAGCGAAAAGGGTATATGTATAATGTCCAAGCAGCAATAAGGGTTCGGCGTTCATGAGCGGGGGTTCACTATCAGTAAGGGTCATTCCTTCCTGTCTTTTCTTTCAACCAGGGCTTAATATTTTTATATTAGTAGTGTATAATGGACCACCCATAAGGACCACTATTCAGATAATTCCAAGCAGTTTGCGTATGATTTCCCGTATCATTCAGCCGATGCCGATGCTCATCCAATACGGGACCTAACGTAACCCCTTCCAATACGGACCTAACTGAATGTCCATCCATAAAGCTCTCTAACTCGTACCGTTCCGCCAATAAGGCCCCTACAGGGTGGCGTTAAGTTTCTTTGGTTGTGGTTTTGTTGAACGATTTAGTAGACCGATTTCTCATACCTGACAAGACCTGAACTGACCTCTAAACCCGTAGTTAAGCCCGCCCCGTAGATGCCGTCCTGTGGAGTTTTGTTTGTTTAGACCCCGGCCAGTTCGTAGTTCCCGTGTCACTCGCTCTCGGCCGTGTACCGTACCTGCTGCTATCGTACCTGCCCTGACCCGTACCCATACCTTTGTTACCGTACCAGACCTTTTGACTGGACCAGATTGTCAATATCCCCCCTACAGGGCTATTGGTGTAACAATGAATTTTTTATATTTGTTTTCCATTTGAGTAAATAACCCGACTCAAAGGTCAACGAAGACGAGCGAACCCCCAAGGCCAAAATTTCCCGCCAGGAGGTGAGCGTAGTACTGTAGTATGACCATCTCGGAGCTCTAGCAAAACTTCATTTTGAGTGTTTCCAGGTTTACATAGTATTGTTGCTCAAATTGGAAAGTAGGGTTTGTAAGTAAGATGAAAAGCTTTGCCAAGGCAGTTTCAATCTACCAAATAAATCAGATGCATGCATAGGTTCAAAAGGCTTAGTGTGAGGCTGTTCCCAAGGATAATTTTGAATCTTTTTCCATAGGTGTGATGCAGAGTTTGTAGAAGTTTTGAAAGATTTATATGAGTATCTAAGGTGTGTGGTAACAAACTACCATTATATATGAGATTCTGCAATTTATTCATTTTCTTTTCTTTTCCCCGACCCAGTTTCTTAAATGAGAGCACCAAAAACAAAGTATCTGTAGCAGCATGATCTTTATGAAAAGGAAATTGTAATATTTTGAACAAAAAAATAGAAATAAAGAATAGCTCCATCGGTTCAAAAAGGTTAAAAGAATACATAGTACCCACCATATCACCATCCTAAGCAGCGCTGTTTCAATCTTGGTTCATTCATTAATCCGTAAGGCCAAGGCTTCAATGCTATTAAACCCTTGTCCCGTGAAAGTAAGGGTCAGCGTAGGAGGAAGTCCCGTCAAGGTAGGCCGCAGTAACGGTTCCAGCCCAAGCCCAAGCGAAGGTATAGGTATTATAAAAAAGCAGCAGCAAAGGCATTTCCAGTCTCAGTCCCAGTCCCAGCAGCATGATTCTTATTCCCGGTATCATCATTCTTCCCAGCATTCCCAGCAGCTTCGAACGGGATAATTTGCGGGAGCATTCCTCTAAGCAGTAGAAATGATGATTCAGCCACGGGATTTTTCCCATCAGCAAAAAAACGGGCATAATTTGGCATCAGTTTCACGAGGGCTGTAGGCAAATAGCTTCCTTGCATGGTAAGGTGACCAAAGCAAGCGATGTAAATGAACCTCGGCCGTCTGCCTGACTCTCGGTCCTGACTAACCTACCTGACTGTACCATCCCGGATAAGACCTAACCGGACACGCTGCTATCTTTCTTTGGCCAGGTCCTGCTAAAAGTGGCGCTGTTTCATATTTTGCGGATGGATGAAGCCTCAACTACTACCTTAATGGGGAAGCAGTATCCGTCCATCCCTCCTTGCGCCTAGCGTTAGCGCCAATTGACTTGCGCTATGATCCTAACTACCCAGACCTAACAGGCTACCGGACCCATATAATGCCTGAGCGTACCTTATGATGACTATATTGTACGTTACCCGTATGACACGCAGCCTGACTTTGTTACAATCGGCCTGACTAACCTGACCAGCCCTGATATAAGTGCCGGTACCTTAGTCCCTAACTGGATAAGATGGGTCCCCACCCCACCGAGATAAGACCAGCCGAGATGACCTCGCCGTACAATACCATACCGTAGGGGATTTCATTAATTCTTCCTCTCCCGTTGGTCGAGCAGTTCTTCCTCACCTTCATTCTTCAGGTGAGCAATTCTTCCTCTCCCGTTGGTCGAGTCATTCTTCCTCTCCCGTTGGTCGAGCTAGTTCCTTCCTCACCTTCATTCTTCAGGTGAGCAATCGAATAATTTCTCAATTTGTTCCAGTCATTCATTATATATGTAATTATGCGTTCATTCATTATATATGTAATTATATCTCTCTTTCTTTGTATACGATATTATGCAATCGCTCATTCACTCATTCATAGGCGATTTTTTTTAGTGATTGGGCCCGGGCTCTGCTCCAACCAGCCATTTAAGTTCCTGTCAGTCAGCCGGAAAGAAAGCTAGACAGCCAGAGAGGCAAGAGAGATAAATTCCCCACCCCACATTACAGGCAGGATGGGCAAGAGGAGGGAGGTCGGGGAGCTATATAGAGAGAGAGAGGGAAGGATTTGGTATGTGGGGCTGCCGGAATCATGACTATTCTCGGGCCGGCTTGATGAACCAGATCGATCAAATTATCTAGTGACTAGGCCTTTTTTAGGGGAAGAAGTACCGTAACTCCGGTCGAGAGTGCTGCGACCATAGAGAGAGCATGGTGGCCGTGAGATACGCACAGATATTGGTTCCTATAGGTATCATATAGATAGAGTGCCCGAGTCTCTCTTTGAAGTAAACTAATTACTCAGAATCTATTAGGCTTCTAAGTAATTGCAACTAATATAATGTACCTGGAGATAGCATAAAGAGAAAACTGGCTTGAATGATATAAGCAAGAAAAAGGCGATCGATAACGAAGGTAGGTACCGGAGAATGGGGAAGAACCAAAGGTAGGTTGCAGGGCTCTTTCCCCTCTTACCGCCGAATGGCTGGTTGACATGGCTTTCATTCATCGGTGGAATATTAGTATTAGGTATATTAGGTTAGGTCCCCCGATCAAATACCTATTATCCAAATATGATAGACACCCGTCCCGGTGTTAGTAGCATCTGTGTCAGTCGATCTAGTTGACCGAGTTCAAGTGGCAGTAGTCTCATAGACAGCAACAAAGGGGACAGCTAAGGTGGTAAAAGCACCAGTAGATCGAGGTCTTTAGGTAAGAATAAGGTTATGACCTAGTTATTTAAGTTCTAGAGCCTGTTGATCGAGATGATGAACCAGTCTTAGTTCCAGGCGCAGCCCCATAACATTAGTTCAAGATCCAGCATCCTCACCCATTCGAGAGCTAATAAAGGCCCGATTCCAGTCCCAGATCCCGTTCATGGCCGAGTGAAAGCATTAACTACTTATATATCTATATCGCTCTCCATAATCGTTAAAGTAGCTGCCCCGCAAAGGCAATAGAGTAAACAAGGGCAGAGCACTCACGACTAGCAGCAGAGAGCAGAAGCAGGTTTCATCTAAGAGATAAATGTTCAGATATAAGCATGTAGGTATCTCTCTCCATGATGCCAAGATCAAAGAAGGGCATAGAGAATGTCATAAAATTGAAGCGCAGGTTTAGACGTCAGAATGAGACAAGCCGAAAGAACTGCTACGTACTTGATTAGGCTTAAGCAGGATTGAAACGAGGATTTGTGCTATTTACTCCCACCCACAACCAGGGGTGACTATAGCAGAAGACCAGCAGATCCTTACGTCGACAATCGTTCGGACTTAACAGAAGTTGTAACAGCACCTATACTATGAGCAGTAAGGAGGGGACCTATGTGCTTTCCCTATTTGTATTACCGGATACCGGATAGCTTCTTTCCTCATGCAACACCTGTTGATTGAGTTGACCGAGAAAAAGCAACCGAACAATAAGCATCCTAGTCACTAGTTCAAGTTGCTGATGCAAGTGAATCCATTGATGAAGAAACCATTGATTCAGTTAACCTTAAGTAGCACCCATAGCAATTGAAGCATTCGTGTAAGCATCCCTGTCAGCTTGCCCAGCATCCCTTACATTTTGAAAGCCAGTTACGGATCCTGCAGCTAAAGAAGCACTTGAAGTTGCAATTATTATATTAGGTGGTGAAAGCACCACCAATTGCCTGAGCTAATGAACTTGAACCGGTTGATCCAGGCATTGCATTTACGAGACTATGCGCATATATAGGACGGGCGGTAGTGAGAGAGCAGTTCCGGGGACCTGTAGCATTAGCTTAGTCCACAGGGACGGAACTTAGTCCACGGGGGATGGAGATCCAAAACCAGATGTTGACCAAGTTTACCAAGTTTCTAATCATCAGAGGCAAAAGCAGGATCTGATAAGCTTTCTTTCACAATTATTTCGATTCGCCTATCTCTTGGGCTAAAAATAGGATCGGACTTGATTTCGTTTCCACGGGGTGCTTGGTCTATCTTCTTTTATTCCTCTTCGATTCGCCTAAAGGACAGAAAAGAAATGATGCCGCTTCACTGCTTACTCTATAGGAATGCAGCTTTAGGATGCCCAGGCAGTTTAGTTCCTTTCCTTCTTGAACAAAACCCTTTCGGGACCACATGATCCCTTGAATGCCAAACCTATAACCACATGCACGCTCTCGATCGACGTTTCATTAGAGTATGTCGCGGAAGATCCGATCCCCTCACTTTTCTCACGAAAGGGAGAGGATGCGCAAGCAAGCTCGACCAACGGGAGAGGATGCGCAAGCAAGCTCGACCAACGGGAGAGGAAATAAACAGAATAATGGAAGTGAGAGAGGGTATCTTATTACGTATAGTTTAGCCTAATCGTTGTATGTTTGTCTTTGTCCCGTTGGCCTGCCTTTGAGTCCGGTGTCTTGAAGGGACAGATTAATTTATTTATTGATTGGCCGGGCAGGTGAGGTGAGTGAGACCACCGAATTAATAGGAACGCTGGGGC
>Ga0228600_1000160_pt1 | contig 9814 bp, 7 predicted proteins | sample CRU5metagenome_FD_182730 | JGI IMG/M metagenome (GOLD analysis project Ga0228600, IMG submission 182730) | Spruce roots microbial communities from Bohemian Forest, Czech Republic - CRU5 | ecosystem: Host-associated > Plants > Roots > Unclassified | place: Czech Republic: South Bohemian Region... | reverse complement strand
CACGCATAACAATGAATGCATAAAGAGTTAAACACTCTTCTTCCTATACCACCATCCGGGTACAGATCATGCTCCTGCATTCAAACTTTACCATGAACATACTAACTCATGAATGCATTAAAAGATTCTAACAATATTTTTATACCCGAGGCTTCGTGTCTTTGCCTCACCTGGACATCAATCACATACATGCATTCAATGGTTCTTACAACATATCAATGAATATATTAAGCATGGATGAAGGAATTCTTACCCAATTCCCTTTCAGCACTCATGCATTATTGGGATAACCAATTGTATACCTGTATGGTTGCTGGCAACATTGCTGATGTTACCTGATCAGCTGATGCCTCTAGGGGTCTCACATGATCCCTACATAAACCTCTTGACAAGCGCACACTTGCCTTCTTTCTTTCCCTGTTCTCTGTGAGGTTGATGGTCTTGAGCAGCTGCATCATCAACAAATCAGCAACCATGATTAGTCCTCATGTCACACATATCACCTATACCACAGCATATCACTGTCAGTCAGCATGCAACATCACACACATGCTCAAGCAACTGTATGCATACACATTACATATTTTTCCAATATGCCTACTAGTGCATACATATCTCAGCTATACTAATCTTTTGCATTTTCAGCATTTGTATGCCTTAAAAGAAATCAAATATAACAATTCATAACAAATCAGCAAGAGAAGGTTTTAAGAGATTATCCTTCTCATTCCTCTGCATATAATGGAATTCAACAGCATGGCTGTCCTGTTCCACGGCTTTTCCCATTACTAACTTCTGCCTTACTAGCCACCTGCATCCTATATTGCTGCTACCATTCCTTGGTATATCTGCAGCCTTTGGATGCCTTGGGCTGCCTTGCATTCATCTTGAGGGTCTATGGCTCACACCCTCCTTTTATGCTTAAGGATGTCTCTCCTTGTAGATTGGTATTTACATACCTCTCCTTACCCTGTTTCTTGTTATTCACAACAAGAGTTATAGCAACCTAGAGCACCACAGCTCTTCACCATCATCTCTTTGCTGCAATCAGATTACATATGATGATTAGGATCATTCATAGTCTGCTTGTCTGTTTCAGGTTTCCTATAACTGTTATGGTCACTTTGAGGTATTCCATAACCAACTCCATAAGCCAAGAGTTCCTATGGATCTCTCCTGTGGTTCCAACATGTTCAACTGGTCACCATTAAGGCATTACATGCATCCTGGCATGTTACACCAGCTGCCATTTTATCCAATCCTTCACTGATCTTATGGGCAACCTTTCACACATATCCAATCCACACAATTGATTCTTTTATTACATGAGTCATCATCACTGTTACCTGGACATGTATATCAAAGCAATTCAATAAATGAGAGCCCTTCTAGCTCATTGTTGCAATCCTCAATGCAGTGCATATATTCTGGCATGATATACCAGTCACTGCTTGGTCCAAATTACTAACTGTAATCGACCCAAAGGTCCAGGCTTGTAGTCTTTAGCCTTCTTTATTCCAGGCACTAAGCCTTCCTGTTATCATCACAATCAAGATATAATGAGCTGGAATATCCTAGCTCATCAAGACTGTCCTCATTTATCAGGTTACTCTTAACCATTCTTTAATCATATTTATAAGTCATCTCTTTCATAGATGACAACCAGCTTGCAGATCACAACAAGCTAACATTCTCTCCTGGGTGTTATATAGGATATTCAATCCTTTCCAGTGCTCATACTGTGTTATTACACACAGGCTTTTATTCCACAGCCCTTACTTCCATTTCAGGGCACTTAGGCAACATTCATAATGCCTTATCTATTCAAGTTCAGAAGCTCTGTTCTGATGGTTTCTTGGAACATCTGAAAGCACATTTCTAGAGCTTGCTTCCACAGATCCATTTTTCTCTGCATTGCCTTTCTAGCAATGGCACTCATGCTTAATTCTGTAACTGAGCAAACAGTCTTCCCGAGTTTTGAACCAAATCTTGGGACCCTTCAATGCAACAACATTGCATTGCTTACATGAGGTTCTTCTCTTTCTATGATCTTCAATGTTACTTGAGGATCTGGGATAAATCTTGCCTTTAGCTTGGTTGGAATTCTAATTCCCTAACCAGCCTCACTGGACTGCAAGAATCCTGCCATATTCCTCTGGCTCTGCTTGCAATAATCCACTCCATGCACTTCTCTGATGTCTGCTTCAGATTCACGGGGTTCTTGTGCATCTTCCATGATGGGAGTATTTAGCCCAACCAGGACTAATTCCTGTTCTTTTCATTTTCTGTGTAAGTCAGGAAATGGTTTCCAAGAACAGACTGCCCAGACTCTCTTCTCCTTGGAAAGACCTTTCCAATGACTCTAATTTTGCTTAATTCTGACGAGGGAGTCAGAAGTTATAGGCTTCAGAAGATCCCTGTCCCTTCTGCCTTTTCATACTTCTGTTGTTGCTGTAAGTACTGTGTAGAGAAACAGTTCCTATCAATACGAATAAAAACACAGCGTTTACATTTTCCCGACCCCGGCTTGATTCCATCCGAGACCGGCCTCCCTTCATCCGGTTTCAGGCTCAGGTTCTATCGTTTCCGCTGAGCTCCGATCTATTGCGTCGAAGCCCATGTGTTGGCTCGTATGGAGTCGGCACCGGCTCCTCCTCATCCGGCCCCGGCTAGCCGAATCTCATCTAAAAATAGCTGTAAAGAATACGAATACCCGTTTTTTCCACGGAAGGGACCCGCCTGCTTCTTCATTCAATGCCGCCTGCTGCTTTTCTTCTGATCATGCCACCCACCTACCTTTCCTTTCGTTATTGCCAAATAGCAATATAAACTACTTGTTTGTTTCCTCAGTCAGTGGGAATAGCTATATATATATGTAAATAGTGGTGTTAGACCACTTTGATTAGTTCCAAGTGAAATCCTAACCTATTGATGGTGCCCGACCATTGGTTGGTTCAGTGACCAAAGGTGCTTACAAGTTTCGTTGCAATAGCAATGGAAGGGAATAAAGAAGAAGATCGCAATGCGAGATGCAGCAAGTTGCCCTTTTCCGATAGCATAGGGAGGAGGGGAAAACCTGAATGTCAGTGCGGCAGGCAGGGCAGTGAGCGAATACCTTTTTTTATCGTATGTATGGATTGGATTGAATTGGCCAGGGTAGGCAATTTTCATTAGTAGAAAATAGGAGAGAGGGTTTAGGAAAATCAATTATTAGTTGGAACTACCTTACTTAATAGTTGTATACCTTTTCCGCCTGTTTTCGATGCCCAAGCAAGTCTCTTTCTATCCCAACTGGGTTCTGCTCTTTACTTTTTTCTAAGGTTTTAACTTGAAAGAAAGAGGTGGGTGGGAGGAATAACGCTCTCAGACAGGACGGGAGGGATATAGCTTTCGAACAGATATAGCTGAGGGCAGTTAGTCAATGTAAAAACTACCCACCTTGCAGTGATGGTCAAAACTACCCCGGGCATCGGATGAACTAAACTCCCCGCCTGGCTGGAGACATCGGAAGAACTAAGCTACCCACCGGGCATCCGCCCCGGATAAGCTACCCGCTTTGTTGGAGGCATCCACCTTAGAATTATGCTTTCGCGGATTTGATTTACAGTGAGATACAGGTTTTCCGCGATTCATGGACCTGCGCCACCTTCCCTAGCTAGATCCCTGCTTTTGCGCCCGCCTTAACGCAAAGTCGTGAAACTTTAAAACCGCCAGCTGGGCTGGATCGCCCCACCCACTTGATTCAATATAATACTATTGGCTGGGCCGGACTCTACCCCGGGGATTTTTTCTAAGTTCAGTTTGGGAATAGGAAAGCAAAACAAGAAATCTCTATAAAGCCATTCACTAAAACAATTCAATTAAGCCGTTCCGTGTCACCCACTGCAGAAGCCGATGCCTCCGACTCACAATAAGAACGACGAGGTGTATCCAAAGAAAAACCACAAATTAGAAGGTATTCTCAATTCTGATTCAACCCAAACTGAGTGTCTGCGCCAAACCTGAGGCAATATGGTCTAGACTTCCCAAGCTGTAGTGTAAGAACTAGTTGTAGAGTAAGCTCCACTACTTGCTTTAGTCTTAAGCAGTAAGTTCCATGCTCTAATATTTAGATTACTACAAAATGAAATCCCGATCACAACTCGTTTTTATTGGACAAACATGCATGGCGAATCGAGTGAAAGCCTATTGAACTGGACTAGCTTCAGACCCTATGAACTGGATTGTAAGGTGGTCTCTCTTTTTATTTAGTCCAATGTCTTTAGCCTACGTCCATGTAACTTAGCCTGAAGACTAATTGAAAAGAAAATCCAATCAGTCTCAATCAAAATGCTCGTAAGTAACTAACAAGTCATCTTCCTGTCTCTATTGGGGTAGTCCGGGCGAGTATGCCAGCCGAGGTAGGCCCCCTGTGTTCCGCCGGGGTTTAAGGTTCGAGAGGTAAGGTTAGAGGTCTTCTCGGTGGGGTCAAGGGTTGAGGTTGGAGTTTGGAGTAGAGTTGTTTGGAGTAGGATCAGTCCCCTTTGGCCGCACCTTCCGGCCAGCCTAATCAGAAGACAATTTGGTTGAAACTCAAATCAGAGTTGGTGCGCTCATCTCTGTAGACATTGAGTTGGACCCCCCATATCTGTAGATGATATCGTCCGGTGGACCACCCATATCTGTCGATGTTATCAATCAAGTCAATATTGCTCAATGAAGTCAATCAAGATCTATCCAAGCCCAACCCACCTCCCTTACAGTCACTCCCTGACTAGCGTGAAACCATGTTATGGCGAGTATCCTAAACAGGTGCATCGTAAGTAAGCATCATCGTGCATCGGTTCCAAAACCTCCAAGAAGATATCTCCAAAACAGACAAGAAGGTTCCGTCCGTATCGGTGGAGAAAGAGGTCTAGATCTATATGACTGTTTTAGCTCATCCTAGTAGCAAAGCAGAGTATTCAAGGCAAGCAGTCAAGCAGCCCTGCCAAGTAGCCCAGCTCGGTATCCGATCCCACCCAGGAGTTCACCAGTCGAGGATCCAGCCCAGCCAAAACTAACTGAGTATCCCAAGCCAAGTAGTCCAGCTGAGTATCCCAAGCCAAGTAGTCCAGCTGAGTAGCCCAGCCAAGCGGATGAATCCATCCTGCCAATCATAGAGACAGACAAGAATCAATCCATCGGTTTCAAAACCTACAAGAAGACATCGAAACCTGGCATCGAGTGAATTGAGGGTAGAGATATAGGTTCGAGGTAGAAGAGTGTATAGTTCTATGATTCCGTGACCACCTCCTGGCTATGGCAACTACCTCCTGTCAATGATACTACTGGCTATCGGCGACCTCCTTCTTTTAAAAGACCACCTCCTTTCCTTATCGCGGCGACCACAGGCTCTGAGCACTGGCTATCGACAGGCTGGTAATGACCGGAAATGACTGGATCGACTCAGCTTCCTGGATCGACCACTGGCTATCGGCGGCTATGACCACTGGCAATGTGACTGGAAATTGACTTCTGAAAATGATTGGCAATGACCTTAATTTGTAATTATAGTTCTTCACCCCGATGGAGAATATGCCTCTGACCCACCCAAAATGAGGTTTTACTTTATTAAACACGTTGCGGTTGGAAAGGTTTTTTTTGGATCGACCCGATCAACCCCGCATATTACTGGCTCACTTACCTGAACTTAGAGCATTCACGGGCTTCGGTTGGCACTCTGAACATCGCTATTTCTCTTTAGTCTACAGAATGAATTTCAGTTGGACCTACAGCAACCCACCCAGTCTTGGATCGTCGGAACCTGCCTTCTTTTATAATGCATCACCAAACAAGGTTAAAGCAAGTAAGCATCTAAAGTTCCAGCTGTCTTAAGTATCTGGGGTTGAAACCCGCTCGTCTCAAAAGAGAAAATATAATAGTGGTAACCCAGGAGAATCATTCATTAAGTGTTCTGGAAGCTGTTTCGCTCGCTAATCTAAGGCGTCTCGTATAGGGGGGTACGGAGTGATGGTGATACGTGTTGGAGAGTACTATAGGAAGGGTAAGGTTGGCTGGTTTGATCCCGACCCGATAAGAGGCAGTAGCCATGAAGCGATTCCAGGTGGTATAGGGAAAACAGGCTAGGTCTATAGGTGGGCAGGTAGTTAATAAACACTGAAGTAAGGGGGGGAAGGGTAAGTTTGTTTCATGCTATGTTATGCCATGCCATCCATCCCGTCCGGATAATAGAAGGGGTTCATAGCAGTCAGTCCCGACTCACTAAGTGATTCATGAATCCAAGTGGTCTAGGGAACCAGGTCTTAAGGGCAGGTAGTTAGGAAACACTGAAGCTAAGGGGCGTAGCGGATAAGTTTGTTTCATACCATGCCATGCTGGGTCCATAGTTGTACCTCCCATTCATGAAGTTCGTGGTATAGTTCGAATATGTCTATCTAGGTCTATAGGTGGGCAGATAGTTAGGACATAAGTAAGGTAGAAGGGTAAGAAGGTAGTTTCATGCCATGCCGGGTCTATAGTTTTCCTCCTAAGCATTCATTCTTCAAGTGGTATAGGGGAACTAGGTCTCTAGGTGGACAGGTAGTTAATAAACACTGAAGTAAGGGTAAGGTGAAGGTTTAATAGCACATGCCATCCATACTATACTGATCTTCCTGGTGGAATGAATTGGTTGCCCTCCATGGACTAGGGTGAGAAGGGAAGTAAGAAAGGTAAGGATGATAGATGATCCCGTCCTGAGAAGAGAAGGGGTTCATAGCAGTACCGACTGACTAAGCGATTAATTAATCAAGTGGTATAGGGAGACCAGGAATATTTGTTCAGGTGGTAGAAGGTTGGTAGCAGACAGTATAAGTAAATGAAAGGCGGGTAGGTCTATCCCTAGCTAGAATGCAGTGGGTTCTAATTACTGAATCCTATCCTGAGGCTCGGCCAGGACAATAGGTAATATGTGGGTGGTACCAAGCAAGCCAACAAGAATTCCTAAGGTGCATTAGGGTAAAGGGAAGGGTAAATAGAAGGCTTCCCTACGAAGGTGTTCCTGGGTGAAGGTAGAAAGGTAAGGGTAAGGTTGGATCATCTCATCCGGTGCTGCTTCTAAGATCAAGTCATGGGTACCCGGGGCAGCACTTCCACTTAATCGACTAGGGTGAAAGTAGAAAGGTAAGGGTGAGGGACGAAGTGATCCGGCCCTTATAAGATAAGATAATATGCAGTACCAAGTAAGCGATTAACGAATCCAAGTGATATAGGACATATATCGAAAAGAAGAGGTGTTTCCTAAATAATATAAATAATATAAATAATATAAATAATATAAAGAAGAAGGTGGTTTATCGAGCCCAACCCGAGATGAAATATCTAAATATAAAAGGTTATATGTATCAATTATGTATATAAAAGCTTTATATAAATAGTTGAGGCTCGAAGAGTGATATTCCCATATTCAGGCACGTTAGGGGCAGGCACCAAGTAAGTTTGTTATTAAGAGTGGGGTCGTTTCAAACTGTCCGGGTACGGTTCTGTGCTTCTTGTCCTTCTCGAAGATGATGGATGGGCTGGTATAAAACTATAAGTCTACGGGTATGTAAAATACCTAAACCTTGTGGGCACCACTTTCATTCGTTCGATGTTGTAAAAAGGTCGGGGGGATCCATCTAGTTCTAGGCTTAGGGTAAGGTAAAAACTTATTATAAATAAATTACCCGAACAACAAGTTTGGTCATTTCTGGCTGTTCGTGAATTCTCAAAACCTCCCCCTCCCGGTGGTCGGAGGAGCGGCTCGTATCCTCGCTCCTTCTCATATGAGGTTTTTACTATATAAAACCCTCATTTATTTGAGTTCCGAGACATATTGCTCCACAGGGGTAAAGAACTCGCAATTGTAGTAAGCAAAATTGCTGATTTCATGTATGTAAGGTAGAACCTTCCTTCCAAGATCGTCTGGCTGTATTGACTCAATCCAACAGTTCCGCTGTTTCTCATCAGTTCTAGCCGTGTCTCATCAGTTCTGGCTGTAATGAATCCATAGGGCAGTTCCGAGGATCCCTCCCTCCCACAACTTAGCTGTCTGTCTAACTGTGAAGTGAAATTGATCCAGCATAACCAGGTAATCCCTCCCTCCATGCAATCAATCCGAGCATGTGTTGAAGTTCGTGGATTAAGGAAGCACTGAAAACAATGGTGGGGTTGTGAAAAGAGGTAAGTCATACAGGTGATAAAAAAGGCAAGAGGGTCTCTAAAGCCCGCTCGAAATGCCGGCCATATACATATATAAGTGGTATGGGGAAATAACATATATAAATACCCACCCAATATAAAATCACCCGGTTCAACTTCGTTAGAACCCTCCCTATCTTGAAAAAGCCATACCGGTTATTTCCCGATAGTTATAAGAAAGCTAGCTACCCACGAGCGATAATTGGGTGGGATAGAGGAGCGAAATGACCCTTCTTTTTCTTCTCTGGGGCGAGATGAACGTGGAACGCCGATCCTACCCCCCTCCCCTAGCCTGAATGGAAGAACTCCATCTTGTTGCCATCGCTACGGGAAGGGGAAGGAATATCGATAAACCACCTACTATATTCTCATATCAGATTCAAAAGAGCGTTTCCAGAGAGCGAAAATGTAAATATAAAGGGGTTATCCCAGGACTGGCTTAAGCTTTTCCCTCTCCTCAAATTTTCCGCTGGACCCACCCCCAAAATACGAAACTTGCTTTGAGAGGAATGAATGGGCTTAGAATAGGGAAGGTTTCATCTTACCCGCATAAGCCTAGAACTGCTGCCTCCCCTGGTCTTAGAGGAAGGGATCACCTGACATGCATGAAATCAGCGATTTGGCTTCAGAAAAATGAAAGTGATCGACCCGACCCCGGTGGATCCATTGCCTTAACTTAGAGCATTCACGGGCGTTCAATTACACTTGATGAAATCAAATTTTGAGAGGTAGGACAATAAGAATCTTTAGGTAGACAAGGCAGGCACTCTTACTATTAATATTTTTTACCCTACTACCTACTTACTTATGCCCCAACCTATTCTGGAATCTTAGTGGGTGGGGTGGTTACCACTATTTCACTTTTTGAGACGGAAGACAGCATTCACAGGAATAATAATACTCGCTTACTTGCTTAAATATGCTTGTGCTACCAGACTCTTCCGGCCGAGCTCAGGATACGATTCAGTCTTACCTACTGCTTGAGAAAGAACACGAAGAGCCTTTTTTCTCTTTTAGTGCCTGCTACCCACCTATAGACACCCAACCTTACTGATAACCTATTGCCTTCAGCCAGGAAGAAGAGGCAGAAAATAGGTATGCTATTAACCCTTTTTCCTACCCTTCCCTTAGGAATTATTCTGGGTACCACATATTCTTTGTCCGGCTGAGCCTTGCCAATACCGATTCATATCCATTTGAACCCACTGGCTAGGAATGAATAGATCTACCTGTATTTCAGTTAATGCCTGAACCTGATAGTTACACCTATAGACCTAGCACCTGTTAGCCCTCTATACTACTTGCAGAATGAATCGCTTAGTCGGGAAGATACACCATTACTTGGATTTCATAGGAGCCAATACGATATGATGATTCAATTAGAACTGCTGAGACCTACCTGCCTGCCTGCCTTAATGCATGCTACCCACCTTCAGACCTATCCCTTTTAGCCCTAAACACTTGCTTCATGAATCCTTCGTTGCTAGGAGACCCTTTACTATTTACCTTTCTAGAAAGAAGGGCTTACAGACTTTAACTTTTATATTGGAAGAGCGTTCTAAACCACCACTTGCTTGAACAATGCTTTGTGGGTACAGCACTTAGACCAGAACTA
>Ga0228600_1000159_pt1 | contig 9839 bp, 9 predicted proteins | sample CRU5metagenome_FD_182730 | JGI IMG/M metagenome (GOLD analysis project Ga0228600, IMG submission 182730) | Spruce roots microbial communities from Bohemian Forest, Czech Republic - CRU5 | ecosystem: Host-associated > Plants > Roots > Unclassified | place: Czech Republic: South Bohemian Region... | reverse complement strand
ATGTGTTTGACTGGTGGGGGTAGCAACCCAACTCCTAACTAATAAGCATGTGGAAATAAAGAACCGTGTTTTTCCAGCAGTCGCTTCACTTCGGGTCGGCCTCCTAACTCCGTTCGGAAATGGTTCGATGAAGCTGGAGACAAGAGGGGCTACCCTACCCTTGTGAAACCAAACCCAAAAAGTATTTACTGGAAGATGGGGGTACATATTAAGGTTTAACAACCGGAAGAGCTCGGTTGGATCATGCTTGAATAAGCCATGCCCCCGAATGAATATTGCTTGTCTTAGTCGGCTAGCATTGTTACTATTGATTGAGTTGTATCCCTCCAGGTGATGCTGCTTGTTGGTCCATACCCGGTCCTTTCCTTAACTGATCGACCTGAACTATGATGATTTATCCCGATCCAAAGCGACCAGCCCGATTCAAGATTCCAGGACCAAGTTTCCGCCCTTTTTGTATTACCATTTCGATATTCTGAGGGTTTCCAATGAGGATTACCACTCCATTCAAGGTTCATAAAGGTTAATCACTAAAGACTCTCTCCCCATCAAGAAGGATTCCCCGCCACAAGAGCCCAGCTGCCCGCTAGCAAGACGATATATTACGATATTTCTTATGGGATAAATCATATCAAGATCAAAGCACGTTGCGAGATTCCCCATCCAGGCATCACCCACGCATAACCCGATCAGCAAGCACTCCCGGAAAAAAAGAAACGGATTTTCTGCTTGTCGAACAGGCTCATCAAGGAATGGCGAGGTGGAAGGCGGGGGTGGATAAGAAGGCAAGGAAATAAAGTCGGATCGGTTTGAATCGACTTTGATTTAAGTGCAGTGAGCGCCATACCCACATGAATAAGTCGTATTATATACGTATTATGATGAGTACAGTGAGCGACAGCGAATTCGATCAATAGGTAGGCTAACCCGGCTTACTGCTCAATAGATAGGCGTTCGTGCAGTCTTCGGGTCATGGGCCGGTGGGCAATTACTAACATAGTGGCTTTATTTAATATACTAAGTATAATACGGATATATACTTACAATACCTACTAAACTCGAACGACCACCCCGTACCTCCTGTAAATGCGCCTTGGGGGAGAAGCGGAGCTGTGCTCGACCATTTCGCCTTACGCCGGCGAGTGCTCCAATGAAAAACACCGGAGAATATACTCGGCCGATGCCCTGCCCTTTTCTCGCTATACTTAACCGGCTGAATCAATACCTTTCAAAAGCAGCTGGACTCTTGGCGATAAAGGTCGTCCCGTTTCTGCCATTTCCCCTACTTCATCATCGGGTCCATTATTTATGTTAAAACATCTCTTTAATAAAGAAGAGGGGGGCGGGTGCAGAAATGCTAGTAATAAATGTCGAGTCCCAGTTATGATATTATTAAGGGCTTACTTATTTATTTTGAGGCGGGTTGTTCCTCAATAACTTATATGTCGCGGATAACACTTATATGGATATTATAACCGTAAATAATTAGAACTTACTGCAGGTCAATAATAAGAACTTACTGCGTTCAGCAGTGTTTAGAAAGAGGATTGGCTCGCTAGAAATAATGAAAGAGAAATGGAAATAGGCTTGGTATGATGGGAGCAATGGATCTGGGATGAGATGACATAAAAGAGTGGGCCCCTATTATTATTTCATTATTAAAGGTAATGAAACGACAATAGCTCCTATTAAAGGTTATGGGTGGGATAAATAGAATGAGAAACTGGATGGAATGAAGGGAACAGGTGCACGGCCCTTAAATAAGAATAATAAGGGATGGATCTTCTATCTCTTCCCCGAAGTTGGGTTGGATCGCTACTGGTAACTAGCTGCATCTCTCCCGCCCGCCCAATAGTAATGGGTATTTCGGTACTCATTCAATTCATGGAGCAGATACTTAAACCTGCCTCTCTCCCTTCTTCTCCGATGCCTTTCCCACCCAAGCTATTGGTTGGTTTGGTTCCCGATAGGGTGGGCTAGAGAAGAGGATAAATCCAGGAGCAGTCTTGAACGATTATTAATGAATTGAAAGCCAACCCCCAAAACCATCGAGCGGAAGAAGAGGAACTCGAACCCCGTATGGTTTTGGAGAGCACTACTCTACCATTGGTACTATTATACCATCCACCCCTCCTATTTATTTACGAGATAGGTGGTAAGGCATACTGGTTACCAGTTATTATTATTATTGAAGCGGGGCACTAAGTTGTAGGACCTCCTCTAAACTGGTATTATAGGAATAATAAATGTTTAAGGTCCGCCCCCGAAATTAATTCATAATCGTTCAAGACTGCGCCTAGGTGCACTTAAGCGGCGGATACTCAACGATCCCTCTGAACCATATTCCTTCCACTCTGCATGGAATGGAAAGAGTAACTAGGGCCCGAAGAAAGCTCGGGGTTTAGATAGGGTAGGGGCACCGCCCCGCTTTCAATAACACATAGGGTCTGCTTGCCCCCCCCCAGCCGTTTCAGAAGTAGCTATTGGATCTGCTCGCATCGCGGCCTTTACGTAGATAGCCCTCCATGGCACTATCGAATTGAGGGTCCTCCGCAGCCTTGAGCGATATAGAAGAAGTACACTTCCTTTACTCTAATAAATAGAGTGGTTTTACCTACTCCAACTAGTAGGTAGCGCCCGCACCCATAAAGAGATGTAAAAGGATAGATGTCGAACCATCTATAGAGAGCTATTTAATTCCCATCCCTATGGAATGGTTCAGGGTGAGAAGAAGCTTTTCTATAAAAGGGGTGGGTGGCAATACAAAACAAAGCATCCAAACTTTTTTGATACCAATCTTCGGCGGGTCTACTCAAATCGGCTGGATATGTAAGACAGGTTCTTCAATAAGAGATAGAGTGTAATAGAGAGAATGTACGCCTCAGAAAAAAGCACCCACGAATAGTTTATTTAGTTGGCACGCAACGAGAATTGGGAGTCAACTCATTTCGAATTGAAAGCTAGTGACGAAGGGGTCGCCTCTTGTAGTTTCTTCAAGGAGGGGATTTGTGTAATGGAAAGTCGTGGGCATTATTTTCCTCCCAAATATGGCATTGGGGGGGATGAGGGAGCAATGGGCTCTCCCAAAGACTAAGAAATGGATTCATTGCTGGATGGCACACCCGATGACTGAGATGAGGTGGCCAAAGGTTGATTGGAAGAGGTAATCGTACAAATGAGAGATGCCCCAGGGGATGGAAGTTGGGGAGGTGGGTCGTGATATGTCCCAAGTAAGGTGGAATATTTGAAGACACCGGGGCTCACTTTAGTATAAGAGGTGATGGGTTGACTGCCCCCAAGGGTAGGCATGACATTGTCCAAATTGGTTTGAGGCTTGGGATCATAATACGTAAGTTGGTCCAAGGGAACGATCTTCCCATTGTGCGGGAACATCATGATATGGAAAACTGCCAAGGCAATCGCCTTCATGGGATACATATAACTAAGACCAAGGAGGATGTTGTAGCCGACTGGAGCATCTACAACTTCAACATCAATAAAAACCATCTTACTAGCCAGTTCAATGGGGACATTTTTATAAAGTCCTTCGGGTTGGGAAAACTGACCATCATAAGCACGAAGGGTTATTATTGATGGCACTAGCTCAGGAGATCCTAACTTCTTCCAGACATTGGTGGACATGACACATGTGGATGCACCTTCATCAATGATACAACGGTGAGCTATGATATTTTTCATTGTGATAAGGATCTTAAACACAATGGATGATGGTAGGTGACGCTCTACTTTCTCTAAATCGAAGGTGATCAACCTAGCATCCGAAGGGTTGAGAGCACCCAAAGCTGATAGTAAGGCCTTTTGTTGGGAAGGGAAAGTCCGAAGGACTTCTAAGGATTACATGGCTGCAGGTGATTGAGCTAAGTCATCCACAATACTATAGTTATGAGCAGCCCTCGTGTGTGGGTTATGAGTAGTATGAAATAAAGGTGGCTTTGTTACTTTGGGAGTAGGGTCAACATTAGGTCAAATAATCTGTAAGGGACCACCGGGTGGGACATCATTGCTTCAGTTGTCATGGGTTCTAGAGGCATTCCATACTATCAGTTGCAAGTCTGAAGGTTAACTTCCATAGAGTTCTTGTCAATGTTGTGGAAAGAGGGATCGGTAGATGGTGCTGAAATAGAGGGTGGATCGGGAGGGGAAGCTGCTTGATGAGTAGCTACTAACCCTTTCTTCCTTTGGTCAAGCTTTTCTTTTTTCTGATCCTTCCATGTATTTTGGAAATCTGGCTTGCTTTTGTTCTGTTCATAGCAGTACTTAGCCTTTCTAATTGCCTCTTAAAGTGTCTGAGGCTCATAAAACTCAATTCTATCCCTGTAGGATTGAGGAAGTCCACTTAAGTTAAGAAACGCTGAACTTTGACCTTCTAATCTCGGATATATTTTACATACCTAAGCAATTCCAAGTAAGAATTTATTGACATACTCATCCATGGTCATTTGCCCCAATTTAAACTCATGGAATTCTCGCGCTTTACCTTCATAATAACAATCAGAGAGGTATTTCTGATGGATTGCTTCCATACAATCTTCCTATCATTGATCTTCTTTACTTGTCGGAGGTGATCCCACCAAATAGAAGCTCTTCCATTTCAATTAAATATGGCCACTCCGGCCTTCATATTTCCAGGATAGTAAGAAACTTGGAAATATTTTATTATCCCAAGAAGCCAAGCCTCAGCCTCCTGTCCAGATTTAACCTCACCAGAAAAAGAGTACTCTTTTTCTTTCCAAGTAGTGACCCTTTTATTACTTAATAGTATAGTGCCCTTTGACCAAAGTCAGTGGTGTATATATAGGTATAAACGACCGGCGAGGTGGAGCATCCTTTTCCCAGTCCGCCTATAGAGTTGGGTCGTACTTTACTTGATCCTAGTCTGGTCGACCTAACCTTGATGAAAGAGTGGATAACACGACCCAAAAAAGAGAGGAGAGATAAGCTGCTCGTAAAAAAAAGGGAATAGCTCGTGAGTAGAGAAGCCTTTATACCTTACCTTACGATGGAGTTTATTTCTGGCGGAGAGGATGATCAGTCAACTAGCAACTGGAGGGGGAAATAAAGAAATGATAGAGAGTAGGTTGTATAGATTGGGCAGGTTGGCCGTAATAGAACCAAGTAGTGATAATGGGACCAAGGACTGAATAACAGCACCGAATAAAGGAAGGCATCGAGTGGGGCCCTGTGCATTGATTTCTCAATTCAACATTGAGAAAGGAATGGAGTGAGATCGAGCAAATAGTAGGGTACCACAGCTCTTCCAGTCCTGGCATAGGCAAAGGCAATGCAGAGCCGGGACCAGGTGATTAAAAACCAGCACCAATATACGTAAAGGCATAACCCGTTGGATCTATAAAGGGGGAGGAACCAGCCCTGGCAGCAACCCCTTTGGCTGGCTGTTAAGTACACGCCAGGCAGAGGGAAGGCACCTTTTTTCTTAAGTGAAGGCAGCCCCCACTGCTTATTGCCCTACGATGCCGCGAATATTCGGACATTGATAGCTGCAAGAACTACTATTGCATTTACACCTATCACCTGGTTTGCTGCTATCTTTATCCATGTTTTGGGACAATGGGTGCTTTCTTTATCAAAGGGCGGTCACTCAATGGACTTTGCTTCATCTGATGGCTGCTCTTATCTCTCTGGTGGCTGCACTCTATAATGCGGCTTGGATCCATATTACACTGGCTATAGGAATACCTATGCAGGTACGGGTTCAATTCCCGTCCATCTAAGGTCCCTATGGGCCACATATTGCATGTACAGTAGTGAATCATAGTCTAGTGCATCCTATATATGCTGTTTGTACCACCTTGGTTCGATGCTAGAAATGCCAAAGGGATACGTCGATTCACTAGTGCGCTCTCCATGCTCTGCATACCGTGGGATCCCACGATTCTCCAGAGTCAATTGGTGCTTCTAGTACTGAACCATAGTTGTTACGCAGAGCGGAATCACATTATCGAATTCATGCGTTCTTCGCCTTATCCAAGATATGAGGATTCCTCTTTGCTCGCAATTCATGATGATTATTCAGTCATTAAGAGGGATCGACACATTGTGTTATATAACGATATACCCTAGCTGCAATGAAGGTTGATTCATCAGGTTGATAATGAAGTAATCATTCATAGCAGAGAGGAATATACCGTATTGTTCTTATACAATGCACTCTAAACATCTAATCTACACAATCTGGTATATGATGAAGAGTATGTAGTTCCTACTGGTCAAACTGGTATATGATGTGCTCCTAAATCCCTTCCTTCTACTTCCTAGTCCCTAAATAAATCCTTAATAGAGGTCTTAGAATACTTATACTTCTAATCTTTACTAATAAAGGGTTTCATATTTTTATACTAATAGCTAATACCTAAGCTATCTAATCCCTACTTTATAATACCTAAATAATATTTCCTGACTTAGAGTTATAGAAATAAATATTCTACCTTTCTAATCTAAGCTATCTAATTCCTACTAACTAATACCTATATTAGAATACCTTACTTCTCAGAGTTTAATATTCCTAATGAGTGAACAGTATCTTTATTCTATATGACCAAGTATTCTTTTGAGTTAGTAAGGAGTAAGAATATAATTGAAGCTATCTAAATTGATAAAGAAGAGTCTAACCTTTATTAACCTTTATGAGAAGAATACCTTTCTAATTCCTAAAGAATAATAATAGCTACCTAATATCTAAAGAAGAAGATAGAATTCCTAACCAATAAGAATAAGAATACCTCCTAACTAATTATTAAAGAATACCTTCTAATCTATATTAATTCCTTTCTACTGTAAGCTATATGAATTCCTACTTTAAATCTTTCTAAGAATACCTTACTAATTGATAAAGAGTATAATATTACTATATATATAAGAATAAGACTAATATAAGATTTCTAATAACCTTATAGCTTTCTAAGAAGATACCCTTACCTAATTCCTTTAGAAGAAGATAACCCTATCTAAAGCTAAGACTATTCCTTGTTCCGACCGTGAGGGAGGCTTATTCAATACCGCGACCGAAGGGAGGCGAAAGAGATTAAGGGAGGGCGGTTGCGGTTGGCGGTTGAGGGTTGGTTGGAGAGGGTAGGAGAGAGAGTGTCGGGCTTGGGAGCTTGAAACATGTTCTGCTTCCCAGGCCAAAACCTCCAGAGAGAGCTCTATAGTTGGCATAACCTGCCATGGTGGCCTATCTTACTGAGCCTGGCATGCTCATAAGTATTGATAGAATATAGCTAGGTAGGCCTCCCTCGATAGCACAGGTTTCTCTAAGCTAATTCATAAAGAAGGACTATAAAGCCTTACAGTCTGTCATTAAAGACAGGTCATCCTGAGTCATGAGTCATGAATGACGAGATCTATAGCTAATGAAATGAATTGCAATCTTATTGGGCCGGCCAAGGTAATAAGTAAGTAACTAACACAATTCATAGGCCCTCATTCATTCCTTCCCCACCAGATCGATCGTTTCAGAGGCCCTCATTCCTTGCCCCCCCTCATCAATAAGTAACTTGGACAAGCGATTTCATTCCTCACCCATCGGATGGATGAGCGATTTCATTCCTTTATTCCTTGGGAAAACAGTATCATTCAGAGATGGAAAGCAATAGCTCAAGCTGTCCCTGCTAATGGGGCTGGATTAGGTGGGGAAAAGAGCACCTTAGTGAAGTGGCACCCGCCGGAAGAAGTCCTACCCATACCTATTAAGCCGGCCGGGGAACACTTACACTTTTTAGGTGGTTTTGGAGCTAGAGGGGTTTTCCATGGGCGATCGATCCTTTTTGCTTCCCATGCCCGCTACATGGACCAAGAGGGAACAGCTATGGAATAGCTGCTTGCTTGCACTAAGATATGCCGCGTAGAGTACGTAGTCTCTAATGGCGATGGATGTAGATCCCTATCGCAGATTTATAGTGGTGTAAGAGCGAGTCTTTTAATAATAAGCAATTATTCTAATGAAAAGGGAGGGAAGGATTGACAGCATGGCATGCATTACACGAGTTGGCAGACAGCAGTCTATTTCCTCTATCTATTGCTTTACCCATCATCAGAATTAGGTTCTTACCCGATTCTATACCTACTATTATTTATTGGGGTAAAACAAAGGGATCGATCGTATCTAGCTATAGCTCTGTTCCAACATCCCATTTCTTTGCTTTAGAGCAAGTACCATTAATTGGTTCTACTAATGCAAATAGCCAAACACCTCCAGCTCCTAAACTTGGATGCTCACATAATATAAAGTAAGTGCCCTAATAAAAAGAAGGAGTTCCCATCTGCCCAAGCAAGTTGGTCAGGTATAATCACTTGGACCCGTGACTCGTGCTAGTTCTTGGGCTGGTGTCTACCTCGCTAGCTGGTTGGATCCCTACCGCTGCTAACCACTTGGAATGATACTTTCACTCGGACTAACCCTACCTCCTAAGCGAGTCAGTGGTAAGACCTACCTCGTGCTAGTTCTTGGGCTGCTAATCTTTCACCCGTGACTCGTGCTGCTATTGCGCTGGTTATCATCCCGAGCTAGGGCTATGAATCCACAAGGGCGAATTACCTATGGCATGGCTCTATTATCTAACTCTCAGCCCAATTCCCAGATTCCACAGATAATTAACTTTTTACTTTTGAACCACAACAATCCCACTCAACCAACCACTCCCCCCCTTACAACCATAGCCCTGGGACAGGCGGACCTAGAAACACCAAGGGCCTACACTAAATTGACCACCAAGAGAATGAACCCGCTGATCGATTATTGCTTTCCCATTTAGATAGATCTTACGCTAAGCAGAAGACCTAGGCAGGTTAGAACCGATAGGCCGCAGGACCACTGCTTAGAGATTGCTTGCCGGTTGGTCGATGAACAGGGATTGCTTTTTCTCACTTGCTTGCTAGATGCGGATGTATGTTTGGGGGAGGTCACCGGAAAAGAGAGATATTATGGTTACCCGTGTTCCCATTCAGCCCAGTGGAGCCTACCCGCCTGGGGAGGGAATAGACGATAAAAGCTTAACGCTAGGAACAATGCTATGTGAATACCTGGGCGGACCAAAGAAAGAAGCTTAATGCTACGGAACAATCTGTTGATTGTCCCCACATCCGTTGACCCTTAACGCGTAGGAAGGAATGCTATGTGATGCTGCAACAACTAGACATAGCGAGAGAGAGAGACATGGTTTGTCCTTATACGTTGATTCACCGTGTGACCTCTTGATTTGATCGCGGGCTTGCTAGATTTATTGATTGATTGCATTGGATTTATTGGATTTGATTGCTAGCTGGATGGGAAATGAAAAAAGGAGAACCTGTATTCAATGGGTCGGGGAAGGTCGCCCCACCCACCTTATGACCTAGAACTAGTAGCCCTAATCGATCATGAAGTAGTTGGGCTAAATTGGTCTTAATAACAATAACTAGGCCTTTGTCTATTATGAATTATATATGTCATTATGCATTGATTTCATTATGCATTTCTGCCCTCGCCAACCCAATAAGTAAGGCCAATAAGTAAGCGGCTGCTGGTCATTCATTATATATGTAATAACGCACTTCCTATTCCTAATAGGTATCTGCGCTCGCTCCTCGCCCTTTGGGACGAGACGCTTAACGCTCCTTGCTGGGTACTAACGACCGGATTGGCCTTGTCCCGGCATGCCCGGTAAAAGCAGGAGAGACAGGAAAGGCAGTAGAGTAAGTCGAAGAAGCAGGGGCATAGACAGCATCCATCTGGGCCAACAAAGCGAATAAAGGAATCAAGCGATCCAACTCTTTATGTTCTAGCATAATGTAGTGCTCCTACTTTTTATGCAAAGTAAATA
>Ga0228600_1000158_pt1 | contig 9880 bp, 9 predicted proteins | sample CRU5metagenome_FD_182730 | JGI IMG/M metagenome (GOLD analysis project Ga0228600, IMG submission 182730) | Spruce roots microbial communities from Bohemian Forest, Czech Republic - CRU5 | ecosystem: Host-associated > Plants > Roots > Unclassified | place: Czech Republic: South Bohemian Region... | reverse complement strand
GATGTAATACCCCCAGTTTTGAACCTCATTTGTTATTGTAAATGTATATGAAGATATGGCCACGAGCCAGACTTATGTAACTATATTTGAACAATTAGATTAATAAAAAAAAACTAATGGCTATATAAATATAAGGAGAGGACAAAAGAACAAGGGGCTATGAGTCCACGAGAGGGGAAAGAAAGGGGGCTTGGGGGGCTAAGTGAGTATAACCTTATTGCCTAAGTCCTTAACCATAGTTTTGTGTTAATATCATTTAATCATGAGATTTATGCTCTTAAGAGGATACGTGTGCTTCCCCTGAAGGCACATGGCGTTTATGACTCATGCAAATATAACCTTTGTATTTTGGCATGCCTAGGATATTTTTGGTCGTTTCTTCACGTGGTTAATCCTTGGATTCGAGCTCTATATGGAGGCTGCTATCATTCTACTTCTGAAACCTGTAGAATCCATGATCGTATGTGAAAGCTTGTTAAGATGAGCTAGTGATTAGGCTACAGCTGATATAATTTCCTGGTTTTTAAGCCAGTGATATTCCTAGCCAACCTAGGCTAGAGCATTGGGGGGAAGGCGGATATTCCAAGGGACTGTTGTAGCAGAGAAGGGGATCCCATTCCTGGTGCTTAGACAAGTTGAGTGGGGAAGAGGTGCTGGTATATTTGGAAATTGATGTAGCAATAGATCCCATGAACAGTTTTGGGGTTTTTGGGCTATGTGATAGAGCCTAGTGCCATCCATAGGAATTTCGCCCTTGTGTATTCATAGCCTCAGCTCGGGTTGGCCTCTATTACTGATAAAATGAAAGAGTAACAAAGTGCCTATGGTTGAGAGGAACGTCCTCTTTCTGCAGCCATTTTATTAAAAATTATCTTAAGATAAGTGTTCTTGTTTATCTATGTTGTTATGGAATTATTATTATGGTTCATGTTATGAATTGAGCTTTTATAATTGTTTACATTCTGAATTCATGTATGAATCTGCATTTCAAAATAGAGATTAATAATGAACTGGATTACTTCATTTATATTTGCATAGTTACTATCTTCGCATGCAGGTAGTATTATTAGTTTAATCTAATATTGAACAGATTATAGTATTAGAGGAAAAAGCAAAATTTAGTACTCACAACCTCGACCAGTATAGAAAGTACTGGATAAGTGACACTTAACCAATCACCTCAATCCAAAAATGAACTAATTCACGCTTTTGAGAAAGAGACCTATTTATCTATGGTGGAACAATTACCTTATAAGACAATACAAAATGCATTGCTTCAATCAATGATGCATTGATAAAGCCAAAACTCTAAAGGCACCAAGACAAAGATGTCAGGATCATTGTTGCTAATTGCCTTAGTTAACGCCATATAATGACTATTTGTCTCACTATTGGGGTCGACCTGTGGTTTTTGTGAGGCAGCAAGTATTTATATATGTCAAGCAGATCTCTTTGTGTTATTTCATATGCTATCTTTAGAGGAGCGGTTCTGTACAAGGGATATAATCAGTTAATGGCGGTCATTTTAGGAGTTTTCACTGCTATTAAGTAGAATCTATGAGCAGCAGGGGCACATGCCTAGCAGTTATGTCTAAATCTGTTTTTGATGCACTTTTAATATCAGTATGGCCCCTTGTTGAAACCTGTAGTTGACCTGTTCCGTTGGTATTTTACAGCAGCATGGAGGCTCATTTCAATCTTCTGTTACACCCTATTTTTAGGGTCGTTTCTTGGTAGCAGAATGCATTCGAAGCAGGGCACATCACAGAGGACAGCAGTACCAGTCAATGCAGCATTTAAAACAACACCGAAGGAAGCATTAGATTAACCTTTTTACAGCAGTTTGTGTATGACAGGCAGCATACCTGGGAGTGAGCATGCTATTATCAGTGAGCAAGCAGGGCGCATTTGTGGGGGATATTGGAGGCTCATGCAACTTGAGGAGGCTTCCCAGAGCTCTTATGGTAACGTTCTTCTTGCAAGGGAGCAGCGTATTCATGATGATGGACCCCTACTTTATCCTTCCCTATTGAGACAAACTTTAGTGTGTGCTCAACCCTAAGGGTTTGTAGGTTAGGGTTTTCTTCCCTTGGTAGGATTTGAAATGACCAGGACAGAGCTGTGACTAGTGTTAGTTGCCAAAGATTAGAGCACATTCATTTAGAAAGATTCATCCTGTGCGAATGCTTCAGTGGGATTCTCCACTACCGCTCAAACACTTGGTTTTGTTTCATTTGACTCCATGACCCAAGAGAGGCACTAGTTTCCTACAACACTCCACCAATTGAGATTTTTCACTTTCCATTGTCACTTGCTCATTGATGTCAATATCTTTTGTTAAGTCAAATCGATAGATCATATGCAATGTTACGAATTCCTGTAATGCCCCTCTTTTGCTAGAGCACTAGGCACCCCTACCCGATGGGTTGGATGCACTTGGAAAGCTACGACAGGAGGTGGAAGGGTGAGATGGTTAGGCGAGATGGCTAAAATGTCTAATTTGGAAATATGGCTTTATAAAGGACCTGGGACGCCTTGGGCAATCCAACGCATTTAAGGTAAAATGTGGACCCAAGGGAGTTGAGTACCCCAAGCCTTGGGCAGACTTCATGGAGTCAATTGCACTAGTTGGATGAGTGAGTTGCACGAAAGGTCCACTTGACTTAGAGTCATAAAGCAACCTCAAGTATAAAAGGGATGATGAGTTGGTGCAAAAGTCATTCATCTTTGGCAAGAGAAGTGGACAAGGATTCTGAGGTGCCTAAGTGAAGGGTTTTGCACAAAGATGAATTGGACGCTAGCTAAGGCTTAGATGAGTTGGACATAGGTCTGAAGACAACTGGGCAAGAGGCACAACTTGGTCTCATGCATGGCTAAATTGTTCTAAGTGTTCTGTGGAGAATGGGATCTATAGGAGGTAGACATGCAGGAGCTTCAGGGTTGGTCAAGACAAGTAGGAAGAAAAGGCAGTATTTCCTTAGGCTATTTGTACTACTGTAAAACAACCACAAGCAATGGCAGGGCTTCCTTGTTTTACTCTGTTTTCACATTATTAATAATAAAAGTTAAGGCACCTAACTTGGGTGCCACCCAATATATTGTGTTGCATATTGTGGTTTCTTGTTGTTGGGATGTTTAACTTGATGCTATAACTTAAATGGCTAAGTATCTGTTGGTTATGTTGAAACAACTAGCATTTAACCTGGGAAGGGTTGGGTCCTGTCTAAGAGGCGTAGTTTGGCAATCTTTGGTCTAGGCAACCAAGTCACTAGAGCAAGGCTAGGCAGTGCCGCATGCTCCAATATATGCCAAAACCAAAAATTGAAGGCAAGACTTGTAGGGTGATGACAAGTGGTATCAAAGATGAATTGAATGCTCTTCACCACTTTTATAAAAGAAAAGGTGGTACCAGAGTTTAATTGGGCGCTCTCCTCTCAAATGAAGGAGATGAGTTCAGAGTCGACGCACTGCTCATCGTGACAATTGGTCCAAGAGAAATTCTTTTCCACTATGAGGAAGATGGTGATGAATAAAGTTGGATGCTATTTCCAGCAACACTTGGTGCAACAACTGTTGGGCAAATGCCCACCCTCACTACAGTTGCCAAAAGCAGATCCAGTGGACATCTTGGTGATGAGATGAATTGGCATTGGGTGCTAGGCAAGTTTGGGTGAAGACAACGAAGGCCTATTGCTGCAAGCTACGGTTGGGTCAAAAGGACTTTGGCCAAACCTCCCACCGCACCTCAACTTGCACTTCAGTGGAGTGAAGATGCATGCAGCGGCTATGGAGGAGGCACTTTGGGCAATCTTGAGTTAAAGAGTAGTTGGACCAAGGCGAGAACCAATGGAATAAACAAAATTGGGCAAAAGGCTGCATGGTACCATAAGGCAGTATGCTTCAAGTCTAGGTAAGACTGGGACTTGTTATTTTCTTGGTGTTGATCACTTAACATCAAAATGTGCGCAGATGACTTATGTGACAAGAAGTAAGGAGCAGTGTTACATAGGGGAGTCTTTGTAGAGATTGGGTGCCTTGGATGGCAACCAAGACTAGCATCACAATTTATCTGTTATGTGGATTTAATTGTGAATGGGAGGATTGTGCAAGTATTGGTGGATTCCGATCCTCCACAACTTCTTGAAGAAGGAGATGGTAGGTTAACTTGGACTTGGGGTTCAATCGTGCGGAGCTTCAATTAAGGCGGTGAATTCTAAGGCAAAGGTAGCAGCTAGGGATGCATCCAAGGTTCACATCCAGATTGCAAAATGGAAGGGACGTGCTAAGTTTACAGTGGTGCAATTGATGACTTTAAAGTCATCCTTGGGTAGGACTTCCTACGGAGAGCCTAGGTGGTACTCATGCCATTTGTAGAAAAGTCGTTGAAACTTGAGGGATAGAAACCTTGTGTTATGTGCACAACAACAATGAAACCTGATGAAAAGGGGTGGTTGGTGTCCGCACTGAGCATGAAGAGGGAAGCTCAGTAGAGTCTCAACTCTACATTACAACATTGCTTGGTGAAGTGGAAGAGGGATATATGGGGATGCCTGTGCCTCTAGCACTTGCCAATGTTTTGGACAAGTTTTCAGACCGAGAAGCGGATAATTTCCCAGTCGCTCACTAAGCAAGGCCAGTCATCCCAAGCCAGCGTCCTCCCATCCATCCATCCTATCCAGCCAGACCAGCGCAGCCATTTAAGTAAGCAGTTGGTTATCTTCCTGACCTCGTACTGCTATTGTGCTGGTTATATTCTTCCCAAGCTAGGCTGTGGATGATGGGCTGACTTACCTACAAGTAAGTGTCCATCCTCTTCACTATGGGCTGTAATCAGTAAGTCCCGAGCTAGATTGAACAGCTGTTAACCTTACCTCGTTATAATTGTTGTTGGGCTGATATCTATCCTCCCTACCTCGCTAGCTGGTTGTTTGGCTGATCATAATCCTTACCTCGCCTCAACCTAGATCTCCTATCCGCTCGGCACGGACTCAGGTTCGATGTTTCTACCAGCCGGCAAGTTAAAACATTCCTCGAATCAGCCACCATGGCCCGTGAGCCACCGCAAACAGAACAAATTGGTCTCTACACTAACATAATTGGGCTAACGCAAGTCAAATACATATATAATAAGGAAGGGAAGTTTCGCCGTTGATTCTAAGGTACGTTAAGTGACTCGACCCAAAAAGGGCGAGGAACGAATAATATTCTAAGGAAGGGAAGGTGGAAAGTATTGTTTGACTAGCTGGGAAAGCAGACCAGGACCCGTTTGTGCGTACTTCTTTCTTCCCCTAAAATATTGGGTATTGTATGGATATATTCTCACCTTATCCGCGCTAGGGCGGGCACTTAAGCTGTTCCAGTAGCGAGAGTGAGCAGGTTTCAAGATATGTTATGGGCGGTTTCTTCTTTCAATGCATAGTTCCGGTAAATGTACATTCTCTATAGCCATAGCCATATACACATAGTTCCCATAAATATGCACTCTCTATAGCCAATACGTAGTTCCAGGAAAAGTGCAAAGAGTGCATCGTATAATAATATTTCGTGCATTTCTCTCTCTTCATCGAGAATCTACTAATATAAACTCCTAATCAAGCTCCGAGTAAACACTAATCTATTCCGGTCCGTCTAATCATAACGAATCGTAGGGAAGCCGAATCATAGCAAATCACCATAGCAAACATCATAGTTCATCTCCATTTCATAGCCAATACCATGCATGGTTAATATCATGGTTCATATTCATATTGAGGGACAAGTGACGTCAACCCCGACCGATAGGGAGGTCCCCGAACGTAGTGAGTTCGCCCGGCCCCAGAGGGGAATCATAGCATGAAAATAAACTCCTCATTTCATAGCCTACTACTTATTCCAGCAGTCAAACTACTAAACTAATCTGCAGTCAATCAACTACTAATCTTTCATGTAACAATCAATGCGAGGAACCTATCTAGAAACCAATATATCTCTCCATGCGCGACCTGCTGATTTCGGTGCCACATGCTTACTCCCACGAATGTCATACCATAGATAACACTAGGTGGTGCAGGCAGTGAGTGAGTGAGATAACACTAGGTAGTGGAGGCACCGGTCATTTGATTGAGCATGTAGCCCGGTTCATATTGGTATAAGTGACAGCGAGGTGGAGACAGCCAGAAGACGTGGAGAGGTGGTCAAATCCTGGGGGTCATCTCCCCCCGGGTGCAGGCACCAGTGGTAATGGTAATTGAAACCACCGGTCATTTCATAAGGTCATAGCATAAGGATCATCTTGCTAGTGACAGTTATAATGATTAGGTGAACGTTTATAATTAATTCATACCCTCTATGCTTGGGAAGCAGGTCAACGGAAGTCCATGCGAAGCCCAAAAAGCGTAGAATGGACCTAACTAAGACCGGCAACACACCATCCTAAAGTATGTATGTAACTTCCAACTATTGATTGGTCTCCGTGCTCTGATTGGTCTTGTATGAGCTCTGATCGGTATTGTAGTTAGCAAGCTCCTCTCTCTAGTTGAGTTTGGTCCCCATTCGATTTCGTGCGGCGGTCTCCATTCGATTTCGGGGGAGGATGGTTCAAGCAATGGGTGAAGCGGGCCTGGTTTGACTCTAGTGGGCTTTGTCTAGTCCTAGGGCCAACTTGTGAACTGGGTTAAAAGGTGGGTGCAACACGGTGTGGGATTTACGGCGGGGTACCTAATTCTAGGATCGAGCTTGTGTTTTGATGGTCTCAAATGGAATACAAAGTCTATGTTCATTCCCTTACATCCAGGATATCAATTTGTAGAATGCACCGAACACCAAATGATGGTCTTCAATGAGGAGTGAAGATATCCTATGCTGTTTGGGTACGTGGGACTGATTCTACTGTGGAGAAGTCCCGCTGCTAACAAAGAGAATCTAAGTGCTATCACATGAAGTCTCTGTCCCATCATGATGGTGCTCGTTCTGAACTCATTGTTCTCAAACAACACCTACTACATTTTCATAAACAATACCTATAATTCCTTCTTCTCATGAGACCATACTGACTTCTAGGTGAAGACCTAAAGGCATAGGCTGAGGCTACGGACACAGAGACAAAGGCAGCATCCTCACTAGCACCATCATTTTGCATCAATTTGCATCAAAAAGCCAGCACATTAAGCTAATGGTGGTAGCATAGCTTGTTCCAGCACAGGTAGGTTAGGTAAAGAGCGCCCTCAGGCAATTAGAGTAGGTAACCACCGCCTCTTATTAGGTAGGTACCTGCAAAGGCAAAAGTAAAGGGTTCCAATCCTGGTTGAACAAAAAGATGCCAATCCTTGAGAACAAGAAGACGGGAACACCTGACTAAGAGGGGGAAGGGACAACAAAGAGGGTGAGCCTCATTCCCAGAATTTGATGTGAACTAGCTCATGAGAACGCTTGGTTCTGGGTTTTCACCGATTCATTCCAAGGAGCGGAACTCCCCTATTTAAGAATCTTCTGTGCGAGTTGCACTCTAAAAGACAAGGGATTGCCTTTGCTCAATCAAGGCAGAGGCTTATTCGGATTCATCTTTGAGCATTTACCAGAAGATTCTGTCACAAGAGACAGTGTGAACGCTGCACCTCTAACGGGAGGAATTGCCCGTGCTAAATCGTCTACTTGAATAGAGTTCTTGAGCTGACCCACGTCGAAAGGGTTCAAGAGGCGCTTGTCACCCCGGTGTCGTGTCACATTTCCAAGTTGACATGATTCACAAACAGAAACCGGATCTGGTTTTCATTGGTTTCCGATCCCCAGTCTGTGAGTCAATCCTCCCCGGACTTCGCCCCATTTCTTGTTGGCCCAGGCGCCCAAGCCAAGGCATTCTTAATTCCCTGGCCTTCGAGTTCATCACTAAGTTGGGGTCCTTCTCCAGGAATGGTTACCTTCCAAACAAAGAAAGACTTTCCGTAATCGTAATAATATAGCCCGAAGCGCGCTGGCTTTGCTCTTCTTCGAGCTGTTGAGGTCATGATTCTTTCGTGATTGTCCCGATTCTTCGATCTTAGATCATATGCTGCAGTCCTTCTTTCAGACCTGCCTTCCATTCAGAAGGAGAAGCATACTCGGATCAGATCGTAGTAAATCGATTCAATGGCCATTGATCTGTGATTGAAGGCCCCTTGCTGGCATCAGACATCCAAAGAGGCATTAGGAATTGTGGTTGCATAACCAGTTCGAACCAATTCTTGCAGTTATGAAGGAAACTTTGCTTATGCTTCCATCTTTCCTGCACACTAACTGTATATATATAATAAGTTGTGCCGAATCTTCAAACCAATAATCTAGGGGAGTGACCGGGAAGCGAGTCAAGTTGAATGAGAGTTTGCATCCTGATCTGTGAAACCTAGTCAAACGAAAGTCAACCCCTCAATTGCATTCCGAGCGAGGCACATTCCCTTCTTTCTCTGTTTTCTACTTCATAGCTCCCGGTACGATTAGTGAGGGAGGCATTTTCTTTGTTGTTGTGGAAGCAGCAGTTTCACCAGTTTAAGGAGCATAATTCCGAGCAGTCCCAGGAGCACTAGTATTTCCAGCAAAGGCATAGGCAGCTAAGGTAGTAAAAGCATCGCAGTTGGACCATCGCAGTTGGCCATCGCAGTTGTATGAACAGAAAAGCTAAAATCTACTCGGTAAAAGCATCGCAGTTGGACCATCGCATGAACAGCTCAAATATCCTCTCCCGTTTGTCGAGCGTCTTAAAAGCGACTGACTTCCATTTATATATGTAATTGTTGAGATCGTTGAGATCAGGCCTACGAGAGGTATTCAACAAGCGCCACTCAACTGCGCAAACTAAGCCCTCCATAGAAGTTCAAGGAAGTAAAGCTACATACTACTGGAAAGAGATGGGCTTTCTCCTTTCTATTTCTTGCGGGCTATTGATTTCGGGTTGAGACTTTGCTTGCTTACTTTCACACTTCCTTCAGTGAGCTACGGGCTATCCTATTTATGCTCTCTACGGAAACCATCAACATTGGGACTCCTACTCCTACTTGCTTGCCCGCGTGGACAGAAAGAGAAAGCCTTCCTCCCCCTACTTCATCTTTCGCAAGTGAATCTTCTAGAATCACAAAGGATGAAGGCACTCCACCGGGAATACCTGAGGTTTGATCCGCTGTTGTGGGAATACCGGGAGGATAGAAGCCATCAAACCCACTCTCTTTCTTCTAGTCTCTAGTCTTAAAAGCGACTTCCAACTTTCTATCTATATAAGTGATTTATGAGAATATGTTATTTATGAGATCTTTCGCAGGCCCCCTTCTGAAATAGATCTGCGGAGACTGATTCAAAAGCCTTGGACAGCAACAGCAGGATACTTGCTTACTTTCTTTGCTCACAACCTTGAGTGATATTAGAACTTCGACTGAGCTATAGTCTCCCCGGACTGGACTACTTGATCACTTCCTCCTAAAAGCCTTCCTATCAAGCCTTCTGATCTTTCTTAATCTACTTGACTAATCTCTTTCCTACTTCGGTTGCTTCGCTTCCTTCAGCTTTCAACACTCGAACAGTTCCTTCAGCGGACAGATGAACTAAGACTAATCAAAGTCAAGATGAACTAATCCGTGCTCGCTGTGAGTAGAGGAGGGTTCTAGCCCATTCCCTTACGGATAGCCCGTGCCAAGCTTGATAAGAGAAGCCTTGGCCTTATTGAAGAATGCTTCGAAACCGGCCTAAAAGCTTCCATCGCCTCTCCATACCCAAGCCCATAAAGCAAGCCATCTCTCCATCAAGGAGAAGCCGGCCGGGTCAATGCTAGGATCGATCTTTTCTGCTTTCTTTAACGAATCAAAAACATACTGAAAAAAGCTATGTCATGTCTATGTTTTTTCCGTGTTGATCTATTTCCCAGTCATAGCTGTGTTGT
>Ga0228600_1000157_pt1 | contig 9896 bp, 3 predicted proteins | sample CRU5metagenome_FD_182730 | JGI IMG/M metagenome (GOLD analysis project Ga0228600, IMG submission 182730) | Spruce roots microbial communities from Bohemian Forest, Czech Republic - CRU5 | ecosystem: Host-associated > Plants > Roots > Unclassified | place: Czech Republic: South Bohemian Region... | reverse complement strand
TAGGTAGTAGCAAAGAAAGGAGCACAGCCACTTGCAGATGCATATGCAGTTATAAACCCATCACCTTGTGCAGATACGGATGCACAGCCAGCACCGGTTGGAGTTTACCCAGTTTACCTTGATGACCCATAACCCATTGATTCATAATAATAAGAGACAAAGAAGCAAGCAGCACCACGTACAAATGCAGATCCCATTTATTAAATTGCCCAAGCAAAAGCGCTAGTAGAGGTAGCAGCAGCTAAGGTAGTAATTGACCCCGAATCCGCCCCATTTTACCTGGTATAAGAACCAGCTATAGAGGAGGAAAACACAATTTAACCACCGATTCGGCAGTTAAGGTCGACCCACCAACAGCAGCGGATTTCGTTGCAAGGCTGTCAGTCCCAGGTACAGATCCAAACCCAGTTGACCGAGATTAATACCCCGTTCAGCCTTACTTGCTTACTTTGAGCTCTTCCAACCACAAGCGAACTATGATTATTACCTGTGATTCTTTGCCTGTGATTTCTTGCTTTACGCCTCGGCTTAGGCGCAGAACTCTTAATCTACCAGTAGAAAACGGGTAGTCCCCCTGACCTCTAAGGGATTCTCATATGACCACAGGGAAGGTACCCCCGAAGCGGTAAAAAGCCTGCTTGTCGGTAATAACGTCTGGTGACTGGTTGTAGCTAAGCCTTACCTCGACGTGGAACGTGACAATATGTAGGGTGCATTCCCCCTTACCGCCTGTGAGGGCTTACAGATCTATTATATTACGATTTCTTCGCAGGGCGTGTCGGTGCCATATAGTATCTAATTATATGGGGATAGACGGGGTATCTCTTTTTAGAGCATCCGAAAGTGATAAACCTCCATGTGGTGGGAGTTCTATTGATAGTAAACAGACCTATTCTTTAGGTGACAGCTGTCGTCAAGGCGACCCTTCTTGTTGTGGCAGCTAAGGTGCAGAAGGTGATAGCCGTCCAGGTTACCATTGCAATAGCAGTAAAGCTCTTTGTTCCCTTATTAGGGTCCCTTACTGTAGAAACTATTACCGGTATTGCCCTGGTGTGGTGTGCGCGAGCTGTGGAGGAGAAGGTGGTCTTTAGTTAGACCCCAGCCGTAGCCATGAAGGTGAAAGTATCTTTTGTTTCTATCTGTTCCCTCGAATTGAAAGTCATGTGAATGCCAAGAATCAATAAATTCCAATCCATTGCCAATACTAATATTTACTCTTTGCTCCATCTATAAATAGTTCATGAAATCACTAAATCAATATACTAGTGAAACCAATAAACCAATTCACTAAATAAGCAAGTCCACAGAGCAATTCCATGAATAAACCAATCATCAGTATAGCAATTCAACTATGAGTAAACAAATCAGTATATCAATTCTATAAATAAGCAAGTCAGTGGGGGAAAGCCAATTCACTTAAGTGGGACTAATCGGAATTTAAATCTATGAACTATAAAGTAATAAATGAATACTGATAGTTCATTCGATAGGTTAGTCATTCCTTTGTTAGCCCATGAAGAAGTTCCGCATCATTAGTGGAGATTCTGTAATCTCCACGACGACCTTGCCCCCCCCTCATCAATAAGTAACTTGGACAAGCGGCTTCGCTCCTCTATTTCGGATAAATAGAGAGCTAAACGCTCCTCTCCCCTATGGTCGAGCGTTCAAACCCTTCTTTTTTATCTTCTTTAGGAAGCACCCTTTTGATTATGCCCCGTATCTTCTTTATTTACTTGTTTTTTGTATTAGTTATGACCCACCCCCTCCAAACCGGGTAACAGTTTCAGATAGATGGAGATCTTCTCACGAAGCCTTCTTTTGGATCTTCTTTAGAACCCACCTCCCATTAGGAATCTTCTTTATTCACTTTTCATTCTCTTTTCACGCCTTGGATCTTCTCACGAAGCCAGAACCTTGGGGCACGTGCTCGATAAAGGGGTGGGTGCTTTTACAGACAGACCTTTTAGTTAGGACCCCTATACGCATACCTTTCTTTTTACTCATAGCTTTGAGCAATTTACTTTTTTAAGGGTCAGGCCTAGACACTTAACTTCAAGTTCCACTATACAGCCCTTCCTTTAGGGAGGGAATGGTTCAGCCTACACGATGAATGGAAGTGGCGCATAGGAACAACCAGTTGTGGGAGGGATCGTGCGTGGAAAGAAACTGCCCTGTTTGATTGACTACTGCCTTACTTAGAATATCTTAACGCTTGGGTGGGTGGGCACAGCATTCTATTACCTTTACCCTACTTATTGCCTTTACTTCACGTGCGACCGTGCTACCAACCAATAACCACCCTTCTCTTTACTTACAACACTTAGTGAGTAATTGGACGTGCTTCCAAACCACTTGCTTTAGCAATCTTAGTAGAGTGGGTAGGCACTATTGATCTTCTTGGGCCGGGCTGAAACCCCTGATACGCTTGATTAATTAAGACTGCATAGGACCTTTAGATGCCTACTCTATTATTTTAGTTCCACTTTTGCTACCACCTTTACTATTTGACTTCCATAGGCTCACTGAAACTTTGAGCATTTGAAGGAAGGGCTTCCAAAACAACCACTTGCTTCATAAATGGTGGGTACGGCACTATTGCTATTGTTCCGGCCGGGCTGAACTTGGCCAGCCAGATATGATTGATTAATTCTTACAGCTTTGCTAGTACCTTTAGATCCCTACTTGCTTGCCTGAACTTAAGTGTTTACCTACTCTACCAACCCACCTTCTTTACCAACCTCTATTTCATATCTCACTTACCCCACTTACTGATGCCCAAACCTCTTGCTTCAGCCAGGAATCAGAGGAGGGTAGGCACTAGGATATTAACCCCCTCCTACCTTCCCTTGTTTCCAAACTATTTACCCACCTGAAGACCTAGACCTGCCTTCTCCCTATACCACTTTCATGAATGCTTAGTGGCTACTGCACTTAGACCGGTATTACCTTTAGATCCCCATTTCTTTATGTTGGATAGACAGCCAGCCGGCCGTTGGATCCTCGGAACTCCCTTCTTTATTTGAGGAACTACAGAACTTATTAGATTCACATGGTCTTTTATCGGTTTCACTTACGACTGCCCGATTATATGCATGAACTACAGCCAGACGATCTTGGATGGAAGGAAGCGCTTGCTTGCTTGAATAGTGGGGTGGGTGGCACAGGAAGTGGGATCGTGGGAAGGAACTCACTGCTTGGATTTACTCCTTACTTTGAATATCTTACACGCTTGGGTCGGCGCAGCATTCAACCTTTACCCTAGCTATCTTCCCTTTACTTAAGTGCATACTACACCTGTTCCACCAGACTCTTTATACTTGCCTTCATCCAACCTTTGTTTATGCATGGCGTGGAGGAAGTGCTGCTTGCCCCCAACACTTGCTTCAGCCAGGCCAGGAATAGGAGGGGAGGGTACGGCAGAAACCTTGACTCTTACGAGATATCCACCTTTTAGATACTTTACTTACTACTGCTACCAACCTTTCATGTTAACCACCCTTTTGACTGACTACACTTAGGGAAGGGAAGCCTTGTACGTGCTTGGGTAGGCAGGCACTTTTAGAACCTTTACTCAGCAGCCTACCTCGTCTTTATTCTTAAACCAGGAATTCATGCTTTGTTAATACGGACGGATGGATGGGCTTCAACATAGAGCACTTTGGGCATTCGAGCGAGACAGCTGCATTCACCCCAGCGTTTGATTACACTTGCTTCAATATTCTTACTTGGTACAGGACCAGTTGTATTACCTTTTGCCAAAAGGATTTATTCACTTTCGTTTAAGTTACTGTTACTAACTCACACCACCTGACATACATTACGTATTAATGAAGAACCTTTAGATAGAGATCGGATCCATTACCTGCTTTAACTTAGAGCATTCACGGGCTTGCTTGGAAATCAATCAATTCCTGGATTCAGACTTATTGGTTTATGGTCAATTATTTATATATGTAATTATGCCGCTTGCCTTATGACTTGTAACTTGTCTTGGACGCCTGGAAGCAATTAGTTGCTCCCCCGCCCTTGCCTCTAAGGTGTGAGATTACAATTTGATTTGATCGTGGGGCACGGAGTGATCGAGTGATTGAGTGGACTCATCTAGTGAGTTATGCTGCTTGTCAGCAGTCGAGCTTATTCAGGTGTCTATACCACTTATCAAGTGGCCTCTGTGGAAGGAAGAAAGGACCATTGCTGAAGTAGATAGAGCCCGCAACAGACGGAATTCGATGAAAGAAGAGCGGGGACTTTAAGCAACTTATCGCCTACCTATAACCTAACCGGACGACTTCACCAACCATAACACACGGACATGCTGGCTTGCTGGGTTGATCAGGAAGGACCATTACCACTTACTTCCTGGACTTGAGCCACAGAGGGTATTTACCTAAAACTTAAATCTCCGCAGAGCTCTTTGAGGGGAGGGCCAGAGATAGATAGAGAAAGGGCCTCATATCTATCGTCTCCTTAGTGTGCTTAAGTTGGATTCTGACCGGCGGAACTTCGAGTTGCAGTGAAGCGACCTGGGCCATTAGTTGGTTCTGCTAAGCTTAACCCTGGTGTTGCGCAGCCTCTACTTGTTGGTATAGATCGGAGTTATCCTTCCGCAATGCTCATCTGCTGGAGGGCGGCTTTGGAACGGGTGACTCTGCCGGTCAGGCCGTGCAATATGAACTTGGTGCCTCCCTCGGAAACCTCTGTCTGTACCTCAGGCCATGATGCAACTTCTTTGTTGAAGGTGGCCTCCGTGACATAAAAGAGAAGGCACTGATGATGCTGCTACCACCGAAGCTGGTGTCGTCGTTGATGGTGCTTAGCCGCTGTTTGCGCAGTTGTTGATGCTGTGGTTAGGTAAATGAGCCATGTTTTTTGTTGCTAAGGCCTGCTGAGATACATATATAAGCAGCTACCCATTTATAAACGACCTAGTGGGTCCCGATCCATGCTATGATGAGTGAAAAATGGACCGGCCATAGCGCATATACTAGACTACCCGTCCTTTTTCCTGCCTTGCCTCATTCTCTATCCTTTCCGCCTCTATGCTCTCCTTCCTAAGCCGCTGCTCTAACTGACCTGTCGAAGAAGAAGCTGTAGGTCAATTATTAAGTGAAGGCGCGGAGTGGGTGTTTGGGGATTCAAAATCATATTATCCATCTGGGTGCGAAGCACACGGAATTTAGCTTTAGGGAGGGAACTCGACTCCGTACCTGAATTTCAGGTAGAACCTTCCAAGGCAGTGTATTGCAGTGTCTGCTCCTCGGGAACTCTAATTGGTCATAGCTGGGCTGGGCTCATGGGATACTCGGCTTGGATACTCGGTTGGGCTGATCAAACTGGGATACTCAGCTTGGTTACTCGGTTTGGCTCGCTTACTTTGCTTGGATACCGGTTATTCAAAACCCTCTTTTATTTAGGAACTACTGCCTTCATTTATTATATTGAATGGGTGGGGGTCTTAGACCCGCTGATTATGCCCCAACCTATTGATTCAGCCAGGAAGACTTCAGGGGGTACCACTATTTAGATTGTTGGGGAGACGAGCTTCACCCGGTCAGCCAGATACAATTGATGAATTAAGAGACAGTCTAGGATCTTTAGATGCTTACACAATTCATTAATGGAAGTGGGTGGCATAGGAATCACCCGTTGTACTGGGATAGTTGGAACTGCCCTATGAATTAACTACTACCAGAATTCATTTCGATCGAATCGGGGCAGGGTCAGCACATGGGAAGGAATTCATTAGACCGTTGCTTGCGCACCTTGATTACCAAGTGTACAGCTTTATTACTTAATACTTACTTCATTTTTATACCGAATATCACATAGGACCTTCTGGGTACCACGTAGAACCTTCTGGTCTGGCCGAGCCGATACGATACAATTATGTTATGGAATTTGTGGGCACCCACTGCGGCGGAGACCTACCCGACTTTTCTTTATTGCCTATACCTTATAGATGTTACCACCTTAAGAACTAGCTAGACCTGTTAGCTTATACCACAACTGAATGAAGCACTTAGTAAGCACTGCTTATAACCCCTTCTCTTAGAAGCACAGAATGGGATGGATTTTACATTAGCCTACCTATAGGGTTTACCTTTAGCTTATATTGTTTCACTGCTGAATAACTTGGCTTGGATTATGGTCCATCAGATAACCTTGTGGGATAAGGACGGAAGACATTGAGAGGATATTATGCCCAGACAGCCAGGAGATGCCTTTTATAACTAATACTCGCCTTTAGGAATCTTAGAAGGTACGGGCCTACTGCCTTTCACCCAACAATCTATGGAGGGCTGCCCAACAACTCATTTATGAAGTCAGTAATAGTAGGGTAGGATAGCCAGAATAAAACCCCCCTGGTTCAACACAAACTATTTACCCACCTAAAGACGACCTAGACATTTTGGCCCTAAACCACGAACTTCATTAAGCGCTTTGAAGGCACTGCTTAGACCTTCAATTATCAGAGCCGGATGGACCTTCACCTTGACTCTTTATTTACTGCTTCATACTAGGATGTGGAATAGGGAGTCATGCCCTAACCCATTGGATTAATGAAGCGCTTAATTTAATAGGGAGGTACAATCGGGATGGATAGCATAAAACAACAACCTTTATACTTTCACCCTAGAATAGAGAGTGGATGGAGGGAGGAGGGATGCCCCCAACCCATTCATTCGATCAGGACGAGAAGTCGTGTAGGGTACAGCATCTATGAACCCTGCTGAACTTACTGCCTCTTCACCCAACAACCGGAGTAGAGCCCTTACTATCGCTTAAGCCAGGAATAGCAATCAATAGTGTAGGCACTATCGCCATGAACCTAACCTGCCTTACCTTTACTTAAGAGGTGTTATCCTGCAACCCACCCAATCTTAACTTAGAATAAGGCTTCGCGCCTCATCTGCCCTAGCCTCTTATGCTGCTGCCCCCCTGGCTTTATTGGAGGAAGGAACAACCATGCACGAAATAAGCTATTTTGCTAAAGCAAAATGAAAGTTCGAGACCCAGATGAATATCCTATGAACCTGGAGAAACAGGGATTTGCTTTAGACAAACCCGCATCTGGAGACGTTTCTCGCATCGACCGGACCCACCTGATAAGATTAGGATCTTTTACTCCGTGCCTCCACTCTTTATTTTATATTGGGCGGGCCTTTATATATGTAATTTATTTATACCACCGGATTCTTGCGCCCAGGCCAAAGCGTAGGAACAATGAATAAATAATTTAGTTCCCTAAAGACAACTTCCGAGTTCGAGAACCCTGATAGATTATATGCCTCGGAAACCGGATACACCCTGATTTCATTTATCCAAAATGCGGTTGGATAATGTTTACGCTCCGCACCTTGACTTGACTTGAGGATTATAGCGCTCAGGCCCAACCAAGCTGGAGGGACAATTATAGATTCATCAAGTTTCCCTAATAAAACCCCGAGCTCGATATCCCGGTAATATGTATCAGACCTCAGAGAAACGAGGACCGGGAGGGTGAGGTACGAACTTCGTCTGAGGTAGGAGGACGAAAGACGAAGACCGAGGTAGGAGGAATAGGTTTTGATTTATAAAACACTGATGTGGTTGGGAAGGTTTTTTGTATCGGCCGGAACAACTCCACTTGGTGTGGTGTCAGCCCCAATCACTCGCTTGAGAAATCTTAGTGGGGAAACTATTTCTCTTGTCGGGCCGGGCTACAATGCAGCTATATATATATGTAATTATATAGATATATCTTTGTATATGATATTCTTCTATTAGGGTACGATCGATTATGAGAGCGAAGATCCCATACGATGCTAAAGCGTAATTACATATATAATTCATACTGACCTGCTGATCAATCTTAAAGTCTGTCGGATGCTTTTCTCAATCCCAATCTCTCAGGCCAGGATAGGGAAATGAGGGAGTGGTTAGTCAAGGTCTGGTTTCGGTGTGAAGGCATTGAGTGACCCGCCTCATGAACAGCGCCTAACAGCATATAAAACCTATTGAGTCAGCATGGAAGGAAGGCTCTGCCGAACCTCCATTCTAAGAGTTAACCGCTCTAAGGAATGCCAACAGAAACTGTATCGAGTTACCCGCCTCATGAACTGTATCGGGGAAGGGTCTTATGAGTTCATGGGGAAGTAACATAGGAAGTAACAGAGAAAGTAACATAGCTAGTTACCCTATCCGTTCTTTATATAGGAGCATATGTACGTGGAACTGAAACTCCTGCTTCTGGCTGGGTTTTCTCTCTTTATGGAAGGAAGGCATGAACGGTGGTCCCCTCCGGGCCATGAGATCCCCTTCGGGCTTTTAGTCTACCTATGGCTTTCTGATATTCTATTTCTGGCCATGAGGTTTCGAAACCGCTTTCCATACCATTGCCTCAGACCGATAACTCTGATCTTCCTACTCACTGACCATTTGCCATCGACTACATCTTCCATCGACCCTAACCATCAAGGAGAGAGAGAACAGATCCTTTTTATCTAAACAGTTTCCATGCCATCGCCCATCAACATTCCATCGGACCATTCCATCAGCTCCACCTTCTACAAAGAGGAAAGTCGCACTCACCGGAGCTCGAACTGCCCATCTGAGAAGTGCTTCACGAAACCGAGTCAATGCGCCTTGTCTCCTTATCCGCGTACTCCTACTTTGACATCAAGGGGAGAGCTGCTTTCCTTCTCCGCTCTCTGATCAGACTGCCCTCTTTACCTGAACTGAACTACTGCTCCTTCCTTCGAGGATAAAAAGAAGATCCATTCCTCATTACTGCTTTGGAGAGAAGAGCTTACCCACCTCGAGAAGACTTGTGAACAGATTGAAATCAAAGCTAACTCCACTTCAAAAGGAGAACCAAGACTGTCAAATAAGAAAAGAGAGAGACAGCCCTGACTAACAAAAGGAAAGAGAGTGGATTTGCAATACCTCTTCTCAGAAGACAACCCAGACCACTAAAGGAGAGGTAATTAAATTGTGAAAAGGAAAATTGATTTGATTCATATTCCAGTTCAGAGCTCCCACCCACTTGCCCACTAAAGGGGGAAGGAAGAGCTAGTCTCTTTTATCTGCGTACTGAGCGCTTGCCCGGATGGAAGCTGCAACTCGTGGATAAAGGTACTGCCCAAGACGAGTAGCTCGTCCCGAAAACGAGTGACGGATCCTTCGTAATGCTTTCTTGAAACTCACTTCCTGTGGTGTGCCTACCTTATTCTCTTATCGAAAGCTGGGTTTATAGTCTTCCTTGGCCCATTACTCCTTTGGCGAGTAGCTTTTTCCGGACTCGAGTAACTGCTGCTGCTGTCTTTATCCAAAGTGACTATTCTATCGGATACCGGTTCCTTCGTTCCCTATTCTCGAAAGCGGGAAATGGCAATGCGGTTGGTGCCTCAAAGCCAAGTCGAGTCTCTCTTCCTCAAATCGAGGGTAACTTGTTGCACTGAAAAAGAGTCTCTCCCAAATCAGAGGCACGGGCAACAGAGCCTATTTCATTTCTAGATCCATCTCCCGCAGATTGAGATCGAGACACATCAGTAGCGAAGGCAAGGTCAGTTCTAGTGCCTGTTTACCGAGCTGATGAACTTCAACCCGTTGACCCAGCGTCTGTTGATCTGGTTGAAGCATAAGAGACAGGAGCAAAGCAAGCATACGAGTAAGCATCCTCACTAGTCCCAGCTTACGGATCAATTCTAGATTCTCCAGGTGCAAAGCTAGTTGTTTGGGAGGCAGAGCCAATTTATCATGGCCGTCTTCACCTAACCCCCGCAGGGCACCTCACTCCCGTATTCACCCGTTCCATTGATAAGGTATACATATATTTATATTGCCCGCGTGCTTACAGCCTAAGGTATAATACCCCGTTGGTGGAATTTGCATACATATAGCTATATATATATATA
>Ga0228600_1000156_pt1 | contig 9912 bp, 6 predicted proteins | sample CRU5metagenome_FD_182730 | JGI IMG/M metagenome (GOLD analysis project Ga0228600, IMG submission 182730) | Spruce roots microbial communities from Bohemian Forest, Czech Republic - CRU5 | ecosystem: Host-associated > Plants > Roots > Unclassified | place: Czech Republic: South Bohemian Region... | reverse complement strand
GAAATTCTCTTTCATTTTTTATTGGAGCCGTAAATTTCAAAATTGGACAAATTTTATATGCCTAGTGAACCAAATCAAACTAGATTCACGAGATGAACCAAATTTCCAAATTTCAATACTAATTGGTTTGATTCAGCCAAATTTAAAAACCATGATATGCATACACTATAATCATAAGCTATGAAAACAATTCAAATCAGATCCCAACACTGGGCCACCATACTCTACCGATATCACATAACTTTCTATTTATTTTTTGGGGAATGCATACAATCTCCCTATCCAACATGTCCATAGCTGAGTGCATCTCACTCTCTTCTCCAAGCTTGCACATAAAGAAATCACCTATATTCTCATACAAACAAGATTCAATACATTATAGTATTGTTGGCAATGGATTGTTATATTGAATAAGGGATTTGATGGTCACAGTCTACAGAAGCCCAAGTTTTTAGTATGACTTAATGGGAATGGCGCCCAACGTTTTTAGTATGACATAATGAGAATGCCTTCAACCGTTTATGAGGCATTGGATGACCATAGTCTACAGAAGCCCAACGGTTTTGGTATGGCATAATGAGAATGGCTTCTACACAGTTGACAAACACCACCCTTAATCATCTCAACAAACAATAGCATTAGTAATAGCACAGAACACCAGAGCATAAGAAATTTCATTGAATAGCGATTGTTGTTTTTATAGTTAGACTCGTAACCTCCTCTAAAAACCCATCGAAAAGACAAAAAATAAATATTTAGAGAGCCAACAGAGAAACCCCAAATCGAGGGTTTCATAATTTTCTCTCGTCTTACCTATGAAAAATGGGTTTTGGGGCGCTCTTTCAGTCCACTTTTGGAAGTCAATGTTAGCGAATCCTGTGTCCATGAGAGCATATATCCAACTGTTGATAAAGAATGAAATGAGATTTAAGCTTTGCAAAGGATTTGTCTTTCAACTTCGCAAGTGTCAGTGAATCCTACTTATATGAGAGAATATATCCAACTGTTGTTAAAAAATGAAATGAGATTTAAGCTCTGCGGAGGATTTGTCTTTCAACTTCGCATTTAAGTACCCAGAACATGAAATTGGAGTGAATAACTGCTGGAAACCCGATTTATAGAAGACGGGGAGGGCGAAAATGGTTCCAGAAATATTCATAGCTAAAAATCGGGGCGAGGAAGGTTATGGCCCAACTTTTAAGCTAAAAATAGGGGCGAATGGAAGGTTTTGGCCCGAATTTTAGCGGGAGAAAATTGTTTTTTTTCCTCTTCGTGCTAAATAAACCATGCGCTGACTCTTTAAACATTTATTTTTTTAAATAAATGGAGGGCGAATGATAATAAAGCTCTCCATCCCTTTCCAACACAAAAAATTCGCCCCATCAAAATTCTAAACCCCTTAATTTCGCCCACGAGCGAAATTTCGCCCCTAAAATCACCTATGCTTGGTAGCTGAGTTTGGTGAGCACACTCCATACAATCCAAGAGTAACCAAAGTATGATATACAAAATTACTTCACCTTGGATTCAAGGAATATACTACATTAACATTGCTACTCCAAATCACACTGATTTCATATGATCAATTTCACAATGATATGAAAATGATGTCTTCTATCACATTTTGCAAACTCATAATAATTTTACAATACATTCATAATGTTGTGGTTATTGATTCATGAGACCAATAATATTTTTTATGACAAATGACAATGATTTGATTCATATATATAACTCCAATGATTTGACATTTAAGCCAACACAATTACTTACTTAACATCACTTCTAAAAGATAAGTATCCCCAAAACATAAATATCCAAAAACAAAAAAAAAACACATATACACAATAATTATAATCACAATGTTCAACCATCACCAAAAACACATACACTCTAATTATAATCACAATCTTCAACAATCATTTCACTTGCAAGCTTAATCTCATGAAAAAGTCAAAAAAAATGTTAACAAACATCAACCATTATTTATATTTATTTATTTAGTTATATTAAAAAATAAATACAATTACTTATCATGATGTGCATATCTTAACTACAAATAATGGAACAAACATGTTCATTTCTCATCCAACTATCAACATCATTTAAATTACAATGAACGTCATTTAAATTACATTTAATACATTACATGTTACACTTCCAATAACACAAATTATAATTTAATATATTTTACTATTAAAAAACAATTATTAATAATTATTTTATTTACTAGAAATGAAGTATCCAATCTAAAAGTAAAAAATTATAAACCAAAGAGTATTAATATTTCATACACTACATGATACACTTCCAATAACACAAATTATATTTTAATATACTGTACTATTAAATTTTTTTTATTAATAATTGTTTTATTTACTAAAATCCAAAAGTAAAAAATTATAAACCAAAGAGTATTGATATTTAGGAAATAAACTTATAATAACCTTTATTTTTTAATTACATACTTTTTAAAAATAAGTAAAAATTTATAAACACAACAGTATTGATATTGAGGAAATAAACTCATAATTATCTTTATTTTTTCATTACATACCTTTTAAAAATAAATAAAAAATTATAAACACAAGAGTATTGATATGGATGAAATAAATTCATAATTACCTTTATTTTCTCATTACATATTTTTTAAAATTAAACATATATAATATCTATTGATTTTTTTTATATTATATTTACAATTTTTTTAAGAATTTTTTAATTTAATGAAGGAAATTACAAAGTGATATATTTAGCAAGATGAAACATACAAGATAAGGAGAAAGGGTCTGATCATTAATCATTATGTTGGTTGGAGAGGATTTTTTTTGCCTTTTTTTTTACACACATCAATCCAACCAGAGGAACTCATAGACTCAGCATCCTTAGACACCAAATTCAAGTGGTCTGAAGAAATGCCAGAATTTTGAATTACTGAAGTTAAGGGTGCTTCTTTGTCACTGCTTGAATTATCTGATTCATGAGGAAGTTTCTTAGTGCAAGAGAGCGGGGCTGTAGCCATGATTATGCCATTCGATTCGACAGGGGTGGCAAAGGATGATCCTCCTACAACTTTGTTGTTTACAGAATCACTTCTTCCATTTCCTGATCCTCCTCCAGCTCTGTTGTTTACAAAATCAGTTCTTTCGTTTCCTGGACCCCCATAGGGATAGTACCGTTTTGCAGAATTGCTCTTTTTCTCCTCTATGTATACTCGACGACCCTTAACTATAATAGAGGATGCCTGAATTGCAGTTTGTACTGAAGCTGCTTCCTTAAATTCAACAAAACCATAGCTGGACAAACTTCCTTCCCTGCTCCTAACTTGGACACCAGAAGTCTTAATTGCGCCAAACTTCTTCATCTCCTCCTCAACTTGGGAATGGGTAATATTTACAGGCAAGTTTTTGATAAAAACTGAGCACCCCGTTCCTTCTACAATGTTGTTATCTGTCATATTGAGAGGAGTATAACTTAACGATTTACTAGCTCTTTCTTCTTTCTCCCTCACAATTACTTCACGTCCTCGAATTAGAATAGGGGAAGCCCGAACTGCAGTTTGGACTGAGGCTGCTTCTTTAAATTGAACAAAACCGAAACACGGTAAACCTCCTGTCCTACTCCTAACTTGAACCCCAGAAGGTTTTATCGCCCCAAACTTCTTCAACTCTTGCTCAACTTGGGCAGGAGAAATATTCAAAGGCAAGTTGTCGATAAAAATAGAGCACCCACTTACTTCTGCAGTGCTTCTAACTGTCATATTGACAGAAGTGGAATTTGGAGGAGCAGAAATGGAAGCAGTTGATGGACGTTGAGCAGAATTTCGTACGGCTCCGGTCTTCACAAGAGGTGGTTTCTTGAGTGCAACAGTAGGTTGTGCTGCAGCGTTTTTAAGAATTGAAGAATAGGACATTTTGGGTGCTTCTTGAACTACAACTGGGGTTTCTTGAGCGGGACAAGGAGGCCCTCCATTGTGAACATGTTCTAGAAGATTTTGCTCAATCACGCCATTCTGAGCTTGAGCTTCAACTACTGGTTCAGAATTAACAACTGGCTCTAAGACAAGATTTGCTTTGGCTGCATCTTCTACAAGATTTTGCACAATCACACCATTCTGAGATTGAGCTCCAACAACTGGTTCAGAATTAACAACTGGCTCTGAGACAGGAATTGCTTTGGCTGCATATTCTACAAGATTTTTCTCAATCACAACATCCTGAGCTTGTGCTTCAGCTACTGGTTCAGAATTAACAACTGGCTGTGAAACAGGATTTGCTTTGTCCGCATCTTCTAAAAGATTTGGGTTCTGCTGTTGCGGTTCTTCATCCGAGTACCTAACGATATCATTCAAGGCAAAGTGTTCATTTTCCTGGGGAGCCAGGAAAAAGGATTGAGTGAAGGTCCGTGCTCCACTGTTTTTAAAGGTAATAAATCCACTTACCAAAACTAGTACTGTATTGTTATAAGACGTTTGTGAATCAACGGTCCTGATCTGGACCTTTGACGCTCTGTAATCCGTAGACGTTACCAGCTGATTGATACCCTCCACAGTTGTTACTGACAGCATTTTTCCATTGGTGTCTGGGCGACCAATTATGCTGCAGTCCTTGTAAAATTTGTATAGCAATTGAGGTGACCGAACAAGAACATCGTAATACGCGTTGGCAAAGACATCCCCAATAATTCGCACATCAGGAACAACAGCCATGACAGCTTGTTGGATGACAATTTCCCCTCACAGGCAATAAACAGATTGAATTCGCACGATGAATAGGAAATGGTTCAAGTTCGAATCCAAGGACGGGAGCAAAGAGAACGATAGCCGTATTTGTGATTGAATTTTGTAATATATGCGGACTCAATTAACAGATTGAATTCGCACGAAGAATGGGAAATGGTTCAAGTTCGAATCCAAGGACGGGAGCAAAGAGAACGATAGCCGTATTTGCGATTGAATTTTGTAATATATGCGGAGTCAGAGAGAATATGCGGACTCGTGCTATTTGTGATTGAATTTTGTAAGGTGTATTGATAGCCCGTATTTATACCTAATTATAAAAGCCCATTAATTCATTTGCTCTGATCATTGCGTCAGTTGAGTGGGGTGTCAACCATGGCCGATTATGTTCTTGTTCTTGTTAGAAAACATGGCCGATTATGTTCTTGTTCTTGTTAGAAAACATGGCGTTTACATTATTAGAAGACATGACGTTCTCCCATGATGCAGATTAGGTGAAATGACTATGGTGCCACATAGTACATTATTTCCATTCTTCATAATGGGTGTTATTTTCATATATAGTACATTATTTTCATTCTTCATAATGGGTGTTGTTTTCATATATATAAGGGTCATCCCAATGATTATTGAGAGTTTTTTTAAATGGATCAAGACACTTTTTATTTGTGCTTTTTAACTTGTCTCTTTTGGTTTTCAGATGGAGGTCGTGAACCTCTTCTAGTAAAGTGTGGCATTTGTTGGGGTTGGTTATAATATTGGGGGAGTGCTTGAAAATGAGAATCGAGTTTATATGCCCAACATATGTAACATTTTTCATTTTTCTCTCACACTCTCTTTCATGGTTGAATTGTACATGTTCTCATTAAAAGTCCATCTTTTAGTAGTCCGATGAGAAGAAGGGGTTATTAAGGTCAAGGTTGATGTTAATGAAAAGAAATTTAAGAGTAATTATGAAATGTCAAAATGCAAAAGAATAATAAAAGGGATCACAATGCCACAAAAGCGAAGGAAAACTTAGCAATCCCCCCTCATATGAGGCCAACGCCTCTGGTCCTATGCATTGACTACATCTATTAGAAAGGGACTAATGAACTATCCCAATGTCCCATGCAATAAACTACATATGAATAGTGGACCTAATAAACCGGACTATAAAAGCAAGATGCCCCAACAAAATATTGAGGAAGGGAGAATAAAGTTAAAAGGAAAAGTAAAAGGGTGGAAAGACACAATGTCGAGGAAAGGGTAACTCAAAGCATTAAGGAAATCCTCCACAAAGGTTCCCATGGGAAGAATATCCATGGACCTTACTTGAATGTGCAAGACAAACAATGAACCCCTTCTATTTCCCCCTTACCATACTCATCTTACACTTTACATATCCCTTGATGGGATTTCTAGGACCTCTTTCCTTCCATGGGTTTTGTTGCATGTGATAGGGGTAGGTGATGGTTGTACCGTATTGATGATGTCATGCCCCAGCTTGAGGGTGTTGCACTTATGATGGAACATTTCACTTGATCATGACGTACGACTACTTTGTATCCGACCTAGCATGATGAGGAGACACTTAGCACCTTTGATGATGAGATGTGGCTTTTGGACGATCAGACGTGACCTTTGATGAGATGTTGCACCCTTTCATGGAGAGACATGACATATAAAGCATTATACGCCACTTTGGAGGATGAAATCATGCTTATTTCACTAACTCGGTCACATGTGTGAATCTTGGAGGAAATTTATGATAGAAGTCTAGCATTTATTACATCTTTTGCTCATTGATAAGGCATCTTTTTGGGGTTCTTCCTTGGCCTATCCACCTTGTATCATGGATTTATTGCATTTTAGGGATTTTAATTCATTTTAGACTTTTGTAGAGGATAGTTCTTGGTTTCCTCCTATTTATAGAGGGACCTCATTTGGATCATTACACATTGTGGAGACTTCTATCTCTTTTCTCTTATTCGCTTGGTAGTTGAGTTTGGTGAGCACACTCCATACAATTCAAGAGTAACCAAAGTATGATATACAAAATGACTTCACCTAGGATTCAAGGAGAATACTACATTAACATTGCTACTCCAAATCACACTGATTTCATATAATTAATTTCACAATGATTTGGAAATAAAGTCAAAGATGAATGCCATCACATTTTGCAAACTCAATAATTTTACCAATACATTCATAATGTTGTGGTTATTGATTCATGAAACCAATAATACTTTTTATAACAAATCACATTGATATACTCATATATGTAACTCCAATGATTTGACATTCAAACCAACACAATTACTTACTTAGCATCACTTCCGAAACATATCTATCCCCCCGCCAAAAAAGCATATACACAATAATTATAATCACAATCTTCAACCATCATTTCCCAACCAAAAACATATACACAATAATTATAATCACAATCTTCAACCATGATTTCAATATATATATATTATTTAGTTAGTTATATTAAAAAATAAATACAATCACTTAGCATGATGTAAATACCAACTATCACCTTTCAAAACTTTAAGGGTATTCCATCAACATTATTTAAATTACATTTTAATACATTACATATTCCACTTATAAGCATGCAATGTTATTACCCCTCTAGAGTAGTCTTGAAACACCACCCTAGTGCTCTGTACAGTTCTGTCTCAGATGGACTGGACTCAAGTAACCTCTGCATCCTGATATTGATATCAAGGCCACTATGCATGCAGCTTTTCACAAGACTGGCATAGTCATTGCCATCACATAAAATAATCTTCATGATGCTTTAATGGGTGATGTTTATGCATTGAATCCACAAACCTTTCCCAAGTTATGATAGGCTCTCATTTCTCCTTGCATTTTCTATTGTTGGACTCTCAATCACTTTGTATAGTTCAGGACATCTTCCAAATTAGATTTTTTCTGCACCATCACAGTGATTAGCTTCAAAATAGAACCGAAGTGCACAAAACCATTCATTTGGGGACTCACATGGATCTTACCTTAAAATATCAGGAGGACAAGGTTTACGTGTACCTTTGAAGGGTGTTGGAATCCAAATGACATCGATGTAGATTGTGTGGATGTGGTCAAAGTTGCTTGGGACATGATTCTTTCTCTTAAAAAGTTATGCAAACTGGTCAAAAATCTTTCCATGGTGCATAATTGTGGAGCACTTTATCAGTCATTATTGCAAAAAAATAATATCATCACTCACAATGGAGCTACTATTGTTAGGCTTTCTTGAGATTAAAGGAGAAAACAAATGAAGGTAATATGGGGGATCAAGATCAACCTTATGCTTCTTCTACTATGACTTGATTGAAACCTTAATATCCTTAATATCATTTAATGGGAAACCTTTGGGGACTAAAGTTAATCCTTAATATCATTTAATGGACGGCCTTTTGGTACTAAAGCCATGAAAGTAGAATTAATAGAGGAATAAATAAGGCCAGTGTTCTATATTTCTTGGACCAATCACCTAGTTCATGGATGGAACATGCATTCATTACTTCCCATTATTGACTTTCATCCACGGCTATGTATTTTTGTGACATACAAAATATGTTTCAAATTTTAATTATGGATAGGATGAATTGACCTTGTAGCTACACATCTCTAAAAGGGAAAGTTTTGCATGCTTTGTCCACAAGGCTAAAATAATATTCCACTTAAAATAATAAGGATTTGAAAACCTTCTTAAATGGAGCATCAAAGATATTTCCAAAATTAGAATTGTATGCGCTCAAGGATTGGTCCTGCAACACACACAAACCCCAAACCAAAATAATAACACCTTGAGTGTGATTCCATCCATAGCCCCCAAAAAATACATGTGTTCACCAAGCTACGAAAGAAACAAGGCATTAGGTGACAATTTCCAACGTCATATACAACCCAACATGATGGAGTAGCTGAGAGGAAGAACTGACCTTTAGGAGTATGACGAGTATGATTCTCCAGGAATTACCTATGCAATAATATATAAAAAAATGTGATTGATGTTATTTCCCATTAGCACTACTCTATCAATTCCATCCACAATGAAATCTAAGTGATTTAAGTACAAACATTTAGAGTTTAGGTATCCAAATTACTCTTCAACATTTGCCATTGATTTTGGGTCTGAACATTGACAAAGGAAAACTCCCACTTTGGTTGATGAAGACACTCTCATCATCCAATGTTCTTGTGTTTGTAATCAGTACTCTGCTATTTCAGGAAAATGTTTTCAGGCACAAAAACTGGTAAATGGTCCATGGACTGTTTAATAGAGAAGGTACAACCTCCAATGTCTTTCCAAAACCCTCGTATTCGATACATTTCTCAGACATAAACTGAATGCCAACAATATGGTGTGGTTTCATGATAAGTGAAATAGATATACGTACAAAGTTATTTATTTCTTATTTAAATTTGTCTTATCATGAATGTAATCTTCTAACGTATGTGACAACATCTCCCTCATACTAGGCTGTAGAGCACCTCGCTACTCTCGACGCTATTTGGTAGGAAGAAATGAGTTTTAGGGCCCAAATGGATCCAGGATGGATCTTGCTAGATCTTTGTTTCATCCTGGATCAATGACAGATCAATACCATAGCAAAGAAGCCAATCTGGAACGAGCACAAGTAAGAGTAATGTAAACTATAATCTAGCAATACAGTCACCGCCTTCACCAACATTAGACTCAAGACACCAACATTATTGTCATCCTTCTTGGAAAGAGGGTAAGAAATATTAGTAAAACTTAGTTGAAAAGGTCCATGTTGATTTATCACATGCATCTTTGTTACTCAACTTGTTTTCTCTTGCAATCCCTACAAAGGGCTAATAAAGAGCTTCCCCAGGTTGCAATTTATTCTTAGCTAAGAACTAATAACCCATTGATTTGAACATCGTGTACATATTTATTTATATTCTTCAACCACTGCTTAACTGAAGAGCTTAAACTTGTAACTAATCAAAGAAAGTAATGTCAAGACTCAATACATAGAGGCAATCATACTGACTTCCAGCTGATTGTAAACACTACTGAGTCTAATAGCAATCTTGCTCATGAAGAACTCACTCATATTTCTCTGTGAATAGGATGATATCAATCAATCACCATCAAGGCTTTCTTAGTAATGTTGAAGTATTAACACTCCAATGATAATATTAAG
>Ga0228600_1000155_pt1 | contig 9958 bp, 3 predicted proteins | sample CRU5metagenome_FD_182730 | JGI IMG/M metagenome (GOLD analysis project Ga0228600, IMG submission 182730) | Spruce roots microbial communities from Bohemian Forest, Czech Republic - CRU5 | ecosystem: Host-associated > Plants > Roots > Unclassified | place: Czech Republic: South Bohemian Region... | reverse complement strand
GGCTTTTCCCACTGTTGCAGTTTGGTGAATGGTAAGCCCTTGGGAGTATGGGTAAGTGGGTTCGGGTCAATCCTGTCCCATGCCGGTATCGTCCTATCCCTTGGCGGTAAGGGAGGAGTAGTGAGAATGGGCCTGCCTAATATTCCCTTTCCCACTGTAGTGGTTACTGGGCTTTGTGGCCGGTTCGGCTTTGCCCACTGGTGATGTGTGTAATTGACAGTGTCTAGTGGAAAGGTAGTGTATGAGGATGGGCTTAGCCCATTGTATGTCAAGAGTTTCAGGGGTAGTATCCCCTGTCCAGGATGTGCCCCGTGGTGTAGTTCCTCGGCATTGGGGCGTCAGTCAGGTTTTCTGACCTCATCTGGCGGGCAACAAATAGTGTAATCATGGATTAGATTGCGCGAATAGTTAGAATTCTAAATGATGCTGTGTAGCGGGTGTGGGCATGTGTTCTTGCCAGTACCGGTATGGACCCTTGCCAGTCTCCGTGGCTTTCAGTATGCTTGGCGGTGTGAGCCGGTGTGAATGGTAAGCTCTTGCCGGTGTTGGGTTGTTCGTTGGCAGTGTGTGTGTAAGGTAGGAGACTTGTAATTGTATTCCTATTCAGTAAATAGAGAGGGGGGGTACTAGGACCCTAGTTTAAAGTCTAAGATTCGTGTATTGGTTGCTGCGTGTGTATGTGTTCGTGGTCTGACTGGGCTTAGCGGACTGTGAATAAGAAAGGGCTAGGTGTGGGAATAGGGGTTCCTGGGAATCCTTCCCTTCCCTGATCTGTTCGGTTGTTCCCGAGACACTCTTTTCTCACTACCCTCTGTATTTTACGGTAATCCAACTACGTATATCTACGGTTATCCAACTGGGAAGCCTATATTAGCTTATTAGTCTATCTCAGTTTCTACGTAATCCCAACCTTTTATCCAGATCTAAATGCCGCGGATAATCCAGCAGTCTTGAACGATTATTAATGGTTGTGGGAGGCCGCAACTAACTTCTTATTTACCGCTTTATAACTTGCGCAGTCTTGAACGATTATTAAATAGTTTAAGCAACACGCAGTCTTGAACGATTATGAATTTAGTCGCGGTAGGCCAGAAGACAACTATTTCTTCATTGAATGAGTTCGGACAAGCCAGCCAGATGAGGAAGAAGGAAGTTATTTATGCCAACGCAACTAGTAGTTCTGTTTTGGATAAGGTTGGGAAAGCCAGATCAAAGGAGGATAATAAAGTGAGGAAAGCTAGCCTCGTTCGGATTTGTCTAGCTTGTTGCTCTCAAGGAGTGAAGTGAGGCATGTTTAGCTTGTTGCTCTCCAAGAGTGAAGTGAGGCATCTAAAGCACAGAGTTAGGGTTGGTGAACCCGAACCGGCGGAACAACGGGGACAGAACAAAACCTAATTGGAAAGCAGCATCCGCTAATGTGCTTCTGTTGGGGTCCACTAGAGAAACCTATTGATTCGCTAACGATAGACGACCTTCCCTACTTGAGATAGACCTTCCTTAACTTTTCGGTCCGCTTTCAGTTTCTTTTACTATCTATCTAATAAGTATGTCCCTGGCTAACTAATAAGCCGGCAAGAGAAAGATCCAACCAACAGACGAAATGAGGTTCTTTCTTCAGCGAATGTCTAACTTGTTGCTTTTTCTACTATATACTCCCTGGCTAAGCAGCTATATAATCAAGATGTCCCTGGCTAAGCCGGCAAGAGAGAGTGAGGAGGTCGTTACGTGAGCGTTACATGACCGCGAACATTCCATTCTTATGGAAGGAGAAGGGCCGACCGACATATCGAGGTGCAGGTACGAAGCACATCTGGCCATTTGAAATGCATTTTGATTCAAGCAAGAATATTAGCAGTCATAGAAAGTGAATCACGAATTCATACGGCGGAGATATACGTACGGTATACGGTACGGAAAGATAGAGAAAGAAGGTAGGTACGGAAATCTATGTAGGGTAGGATAGATGCTTCACTCCCATCACGAGGATGGATTGCTTTCCTCCGGCACATCCGACCAATGCCTGCCTGGTATAGATATAGATAGATAGGGTCAGCGGTTCAGCGTCTGATGGTTAAGCCCCACCCCGAGGATGAAACTATGTAGTATATAAGACTTCATGGTTCGGTTACTTTACCACCCCACCTAGTAAGGGAAGGGTTGGGAATGAATATAGAGAGGGCCCGGGTGGGATATTAGGAAAGTGGTTCAGGTAGCTCAGTTGGTTAGAGCAAAGCCCTTCATATTCTTGTGTCAGTGGTTCGCCTAAGCATCTGCTTATTTTATCCCCGAGAAGGGTGGTGGGAGGGAGGCAACCAACGACTCTATTTTAGCTAGCATTTGATCTATCTAACCTGGAGTAAAAGGAAGAGAAACGGAGATGTCGGTACCTTTTTCCGATGCCTTACCACTTGGCTATACTCCATATGTAGCGGGGGATTGGCTATACTGCATACATCTCCCCACCTTTGGTGCATTCGCTTCATATTGGATCTATTCGCTTAATAAAATTGATCAATTAGCTCTATCTCTGTCTTTGGTCCATTAGGTCGTCTACCTTTGTCTACGATATAAGCAACAAGTATTCCATGGAAAGACTGGATGGAACTTCTCTTTCTTTGATAAACTGCCCTTAACACCAGCGGGAGCGCGGCTTCACAACTCAAGGAGCGGGGAGCACCAACTGGTGGCCATAAATAGTATTTTCACTGTCCCTTAGTATTTTCACTGTCCCTTGCCTCCCGGCCGGATCAATATTCTTTGGACAGCCCGAATAGTTACCATTTTTACAAAGGCTTGTTCACCTTAGAAATGGAAGGTGTAGCATGGATTTTGCCCTCAGACATCAAGGGGAGACAGGAGCATCATCCTTCATTTTCGGGTCAGCCCAAACTCACTGCATGACGAGTTAATAACAAATCATGATTAGCTACACCCACCTGGAATTGAATGTCTCCACTGCTATTTCTTAGCTTTGGCTAAATGCAATTACCAGGATCACTTCAATCTATACTCCGAAACTTTACTTACTCATCTTGTTCCTCATCTTGTTCCCACGTAGACGACTAACTCATCTTCCTTCGTGATTAGATATTAGGAGCTGCTACTACTACGATTAGCAACTGCGACTACTACGATGAGACAACTAGCAGATTCAGAACGTGTAGATTTTATACCATATGAAGAACGATTTGAGACCAGATGAATAACGTTACGATTAATGAACAGATGAAGAACGATTGGATTCTTAGCTGCTATGAGGAAGAGGAACAACTTAGATTGGATTCTTATTAGCTGCTATGAGGAACAACTGGCAGAGGAACCACTAGCATTACGATTAGACGATTGCCTCATTAACCGGTCGAGACTAGGTGCAGATTACCTCATTAACCACTAGGGAGATACTAGCTTTAGAGTCTCTTGTCGGCGGGGCTCAACGCGAGGAATCAACATATGCTAATTAGATCAACCAACATAACATGCATCGTTAACAAACATATATACATATTTCCTCTCTGTTCAACCGGATGAAGAATGATATACGTGTCCCAAAGATAGGCTATACTTAGGCTTTATGCTGAGGTGGTTGTTGGTCAGATCTTGTTATCATTAATTCTGATTCCTGGTTGGATGGATTACCACTTGCTTCTATATATACAATGCATGCTTTGCTGCTACGCTAGCTACCACTTCCCACTGTACGGTTTTTGACCCGGATAAAGAAACAGGAAGGAATAGATGAAAGGAACGGAAAGATTATATTTATTTTTCTCTTTTATTTCAATTTAAATAAAGGTCTTTTATTCTCATTTATCACACTTGACCCAACCCCCTCTTAGATACGTGTATTACCCAGGAGACGTGTATTTCTAAAGAGAGGCCTGCGCCCGCCCACTTACATTATTCCCGCTCTTTCACCTAACTCCTATATAAAGGAAGTATCTTAAGGAGTCAAGTATCTAACTTGAGTAATTAGGAAGTAGGTATAGGCATTAATCACTCTTTAGTATTTGTTTAGGTCTGATAATAAAGGGATTAGGAAATAGCGGGTATTAGATAGGTTAGAATCTAAAGGAATTAAGATTTCTCCTTGTCTTCTTCTCTTTCAGAAAGTATTTAGGGTCTTTATTTTATAATAGTTTGGAGCTTATGTTTAGGATTAGTAACTAATTAGTAGCTTTATGTATAGGAACTCTTAGTATCTATTAAGTAGCTCTTAGTTAGATAGACTCTTAGGATCAAGTATATCAAGTAGAGATATATATCAAATAGATAGAACAGTCTCTTAGAAATAAAGGAAGGTCTTTAGGAGTTTAGTCTCTAGTATATAGTATGGATTAGGAGTAGGTATAGGAATTGAAATCACTCTTATGCTTTTGAAGTCTTGCTTTATGTCTTATAGAGTTAGAGTAGGAGGCATTAGGTCCTATGTATTCTAGTTTTATTAGAGAATAAAGTGTAGGGGCTTTACTTATTGTTATAGTTTTATAGAGTTAGAGTGAGAATAACTAAGAAATAGAGTCCTTTTTATATATATCTATATTTAGATATTTCAGAATAGGAGCTTGCTTACTAGTTATAGTTGTTTTCTATTTGAGAGATATTAAGTATGCTCTTTTTAAGATACTCTTTAGTCTATTCTAACAAAACGGGATAAAGCTCTAGTCTACTCCTAAAGGATATATACACTCGATCAATCAGATCAGAGAACATCGAGGATCACTGGATGAAAAGCTAGCTCTTGTTGTTAATAACTTTATATATCAACCTTGCTCTTGAGCTCTTGATCTGGTGAGCAGATGTGCAGAACACCCAATTAGACCTTTCACTTTGACAAAGCCCGGCTCCGTATTAGATAGTCTTCTCCTTTATCTTCGAACACAAAATCGATTCGATTATGATCCACCTAGTCGAGTAACTACTTTGAACTTGAGAAGAAATGAAATCAACCCTCCTCCCCTATCTCATGAAGGCAATACTCCAAGATGGTTTTATTTAGACTCATCACCGAGTTTGCTTGACTACTCACATAGCACTAAAGCAAGCACCTCTAACTCAGAAGAAGACCATCAAGACGATGATCAGGGTAAATCTGATCTTGCTCATTCCAATCCATTTTATCCTCCTCCCTATCCTTTTTTTGTTTTATCTCTTATGCTCTTCCAATGTATAACCCTATGCTCGATCAATATGAGATTGCTTGCTCACTTGCTCTACCTCAACGTGGAAATATCCTTCCTCGGGATATAATCTCTAACTTAGTTCTTTCTAAGAACTCCTTCTCACCTGGAGCTCCCTGAGACCTCTCTATATTCTTTTAAAGCACTGAGAAAGCACTTTTTTATTGATCATGATTATGAATAAGCAGAGAGGATGGAGGAACTGATCAGGATCCTTCCAATCCTATTCATCATCGTTTCAATAATCGAATGAGTACTTTTATAATGAATCGGTGCAGAGGTTTAACCAAATACATATCCAGCTTGAAACGGGTTTAAAAAGAATGCATAAAATCGCTAATCATAATTCTAATAAAAACCGGAGCTGAGGAAATAAGGATCTATTTTGCCTACCCTCCTTAAAGTCATAAAGATCCATTTTGCCTACCCTGCTTCCTTCATAAGTGTAAGGTAACGAAAACAATCACACCTACCTTGCTTAATAAGCTAAGGCAAGGACCAATAGCACCTACTCTCTTTCGTAAGCTAAGACCTCCTTCGTAAGCTAACGTCAGGACCAACTGCACCATCATAAGGACCGATTGTACCTTCAATGGGGCTGGCTAACCAGTTGGTTAATCACTTTAAGCGTCTTATTCAGATTAGCAAAGGACCAAGTTTACCTGCCTACGAAGGACCATATAAGTTGCACCGGACTATGAAAGGCCTTACAGTCAGTTGCATCTGCCTATGAAGGGCCTCACAGAAGGATACTTGACCATAGGGCCGGCTGGCATTAAATAAAGGGGGAGGAAAATAAAGGGAGGAAAAGAGAAGTTCAGAGCTCCTCCCTTTACCTACGAACTCTATCGAGCCCAGATAGGGAAAAGCCCTTACAGAACAGACCCTACCTTGATGAACCGCCATCCCGCATCCATGTCCTTTCACCCTCGGTAATGATTCACCCTCGGTAATGCAAGCTCAGGAAAGTGGGTGAGCAAGGCAGGGAGAGCCAGCCTTCCTCTCTTTTCTGCTTCCCCCCTATTAGAATGAGAAAGAAACCCTATTATGATTTACCCGAGGTTTGGAATGTGGTAATAATTTGAGGGGGCTTGGAAGGAAAGAAAGTGCCCGGTAGTCAGGCTTGCCAAAGAGAGAGACTGCTAATGGTGGTAATCTTAGAGAGAGAACCCAACCATATGACTGAAAATCTCACACTTTAGTGAAAATAGATCTTTCTATTCCAGTAAGCTAACGATCCATTTAAAGTCCTTTTAGTAGCCGGCTTGGTTCTCGGGAAGCCAGCTGACCAGGCGGAGCTTGCATTCATTTCACTGGAATCCGGAAAGAAGGAAGACCCGTTACGGATGATCAGGAATTGATTCTCTCTGCCTATCGGAGCGCTCTCTTGCCCATCCTGCCTCCCCTGTTCGTCCTCTTGTGGATACGATACCTGCTATTCTCTTTACCTGCTTCACTCTGGAAATTACATATAAGGGAAAGGCCTCTTATCTTCCTCACGGTTCCTCTTCCTCTTCATTGGCAGGTCTTCTTCCTCACGGAAGGTCGGACTCCTCTCTTCCTCACGGTTCCTCTTCTTTCCTCACGGGCTCCTCCTTCTTTCCTTCCCCACCTACCCCGGACAGTCCTCACGGTTAGAGATCTATTAAACTCAGGAGCTCGTCAGTAAGAGAATGATTGTTCCGATTTATGCTAAAGCGGCGCATCTCTGCAGCCTTCCTTCTCTTTCTATATCTATCTTGGCATCGATTGAATCACTTTAAGGGCTATACTTTTCTCGGCCTTGGCGGTATTTTGGCAAGGGCCAAGGATATTAAGAAGAAGAGAAGAAGCCAAGGATTAATAGATAGATCTCTTTCTTTTCAGAAACTCTTTTGGAAGATTCATTCAGGGCGATTAATTAATAGATAGATATCAGATCTCGTCACCGGCAACCTAAGCTATGTCTGTCCTTTTCTGTGTCTTTTTATTTACTCTTTATTGGGGATGTATTGACTGGGTCTGTCCTTTTCTGTGTCTGTGTCTTTCTCTTTACTGGGTCTTGATAAGGAAAGCATTTCCCTATATTGATTTCCTTTCCCCTTCCGGAAAGGGCGGGAAGGGAAGTAAAGCATAGCATCTGCCTTTCTCAATCCTTTATACATCTCATTCAGTTTACCGGGATGGAAAGGATAGGAAGACGATCTTACCCAAAGGTCTGGATTTGGTCTGTAAATAGAGGAAATTGGGTCATTCCCTATTCTTTATGTTAACCCTCTCTTTCGCCATTCCCCCTAGCTAGTTGTTCTAGAACTATCCCATCCCAATAGCAGTCATTAGGTTCTCTAACCCGACTCTTCCCCCTCTATGCTCTCTATATTCTCATTGATCGAGGAGTCGTTCTCATACTTATCTCCTCAAGAAGGGAGTAATCCCAATTCTTACCTCATCAAGAAAGGAGTTTATATAAGACTTACCTTCTCCATCAGGGAGTAATTCCGGGACTTAATACCAGTGCTTCCCAATCCCAGAAATCAATCTCATTAGTGATAGTGGAGGGCCTTTCCCGGATGATCCCGTAGTCTGTTCATGGTGAGGGGTGAGGGATGTACGGCTGAATCAATCTTCCAAGCTAGACCTATAGAGCTAGACCTACATAGCTAGACCTACCTACAGAGCAGAGCTAGACAGAGCTGTAAGACAGAGCCTCTTCCCTGGGCTGGCTATATAACTAATAAAGAATGCAGGGGGCTGGCTTTAAGGGAGGGGTATAGAACGGATGAACTGCTGTAAGAATGAGGGTTATTTATAGGAAGGGTTAGGGCAACTGAACTGCTTTATGTAAGGGGTAGATAACTGATTATGGATAAAGATAACGGATGAACTGCGGATGAACTGCTGTTTATTGGGCTTCTTTTTCTTGGGGAGGTGGGCAGAAGCGTCTCAAGCAGAAGCTTCAGTCTTCAGTCCCTGCTTTCCGTAGGCGGCATAGAGCGGCATAGATATATTCGTGATAAACCGCTGAAATTGGCATTTGCGTGCGCTGTATCGCCACTTGAAACCAAATAAGGTCGTCCATCGAGTTAATCTTTCGTCATTAGTGCTAGACATCCCAGCTCCTAGATTATCAGAAGAAGCAATACAGGTTGTAAGCATGATACGAGATTGGTATGTCAATGAAGACAGTACATACATAAGAATCTACGGAGCAACTAAAGCTCCACATCTCTTGCCCCGGTATTCCCAGACAGATTGGTCATCAGGGAGATTGCTTATAAAAAAATTCTACATGGTTTCAATTCCTCCCTGTATTTTGTTGCTACTGTTATTTTCACTTTGTCTACTTTAATGCTTTGGATGAGAAGCGATGATGGATGGAGAGAACCCGGCAACCGAGCGAGATGAATGCCTGATCTATGTGAGCTAATAGAAAGAGTGATAGCTTGGGACAACCTGGGACTAGGGCAGGGCGGCAGAGGTGGGGAGGAATGAATAAAGACGGAATCGCTTGGAAAATTACGTAAATTACGTATATAAGGACGAATAAACTCATTAACAATAAAAAGAGGGAGGGCTTGCTTGGGCTGGCACTTAGACCCTTCCTTTGCTATTTACCCTTTCTATGCCTACTTGCAAAGAGACTTTATGTCGAATGGACAGCTCACTCTTCATTGCCTAGGAACTACAGCCAGACGATCTTGGAAGGGCGGCTTGCTTTGCTTGCTTGGGTAGGCAGAACATTGCTATTTACTTTAGAAGCCTACACTATTACTTTATCTTCGACCTACAGCGACCAACAACCTTTCCTACCACCCTTTATATCACGGCTCACTGACCTTAACTTACTCATTGCCTCAATCACTTGCTTTACAAATCTTAGTGGGGAAACTATTTATCTTGTTGGGGAGGTCGGGCGAATCCCGGCCGGAGACTCTTGATAAATTAAGGCAGCACCGCACCCTATTCGTGCAACCCCAGCATTGTTATTCCTGAATCCAACCACGGAACCACATGCCCGGATTGCATGGATTGAGGGAGGACCTGGTTCAGAGCCTACAGAATGAATGGAAGTTGGACAGGTTGGACAGCTACCAACTGTTCTGGGATCGTCAGAACTGCCTTGAAATACTCCCAGAATTTATATATTGAGTGGGGCTTGGGCACTTTGAAGAACATTCGTATTACCTTTTGAAGCCGCCTACACGATGAAAGGAAGTTGGACAGCTACCCACACTCTTGCATCTTTGCATCCTTGGATCGTCAGAACTACCTTAGGAATTACAGACCCCTTACATTGGTGGGTGGACGGGCTTGCTTGCTTGGGCAGAACATTGCCTATTTACCTTTTTCCTACTTTTGCATTACTTTTTTGCGTGCTACCAACCTGTTGAACCACCCTTTACTTACTGCGCCTTACCCAACTTATTCTATTTACCAACCTTACCCCCTCACCTTACCCAACTTACTGATGGATGCCCAAACCTCTTGCTTCAGCCAGGAATCCTTTGTGGGTACAGCACTTAGAACCTTTACTATTTACCTTTACTCACCAGCCTCCCTTTACCTTTTTACTGTTACCAACTACCCACCTCTTCTCTTTACTTGAACTCCCTCAACAAACTTTGTGAAGTGCTGCCTGCCCTTACCAACCACTTGCTTCAGGAATGGGAGGGGGGTATGCTTCCCGATCCGGCCTTTTTCTTTGCCCCCGCCTCTGCCTCAGTTCCTGTTCCTGCCCTGTGGACTGTCCCTTCTTCCTTGTAGGCAGGGATGGAGTCCTGCCTTGGTCTTGGGGTCTGTAT
>Ga0228600_1000154_pt1 | contig 9965 bp, 3 predicted proteins | sample CRU5metagenome_FD_182730 | JGI IMG/M metagenome (GOLD analysis project Ga0228600, IMG submission 182730) | Spruce roots microbial communities from Bohemian Forest, Czech Republic - CRU5 | ecosystem: Host-associated > Plants > Roots > Unclassified | place: Czech Republic: South Bohemian Region... | reverse complement strand
CGGCAATGACTGCTGTCTATCGGCAAGGACCTTCATGCAATGACACCTGGGAATCCTAGGGAAACTTTATAAAAGGGCATGTTTCATAAAGAATCAAATCCATTTTCTTGTTCCAATGAGAAAAATAAGGAAGGCTAAACATGAAATGAGAAGGAGCGAGGATACGAGCCGCTCCTCCGACCACCGGGAGGGGGAGGTTTTGTAAATTATGTTCCAATGCCTGGGCCCTGGGATTCTATTTCCAAATACCGGGTAATTCTATTTCAAAATAAAGATTGTCTGGCTCAAACAACATAGCCTAATGTGTATACGCTCATGTTAAGTAACCAACATGGCTCCATGGATTAACGGGTTTATTATTTAGGGAATGCTAAGGATCACCTCAAATGGAAAAGGTAAACGTAGATATGCGATCTCGTATATTATCGATGTATTTCTTTCTTTATCTAGAGATTTCCATATTTCTATCGTAATTGTATTGAGTAGGTAAATTTCCTTGCCCTAGGAAGGACAAGCGGCTTCGCTCCTCTCCTTAACCAGTCGAGCGGCTTCGCACCTGAAATGCCATTTTCGTCAATAAGAAACTCCACTTTTTGTGCCCCGATTTGGAATGATGCCTCAGCTCCCCTAATAATGCTCTTTTATTTATAAAAAACATCATCAAATTAGAAGAAGTTGTCATATTGTCCAACCAAACTTCTTTGTGCCTCCTGCCCCGACCGAACCTGCTGAGGCCATTGAGAACTAACTCAATATTGTCTGGTGGGAAATTGAATAAAGAAAGGAGAGTATAGTGTTGTATAAATGGAACTTATTAATGCATGGACAAAGCTAATAGTCTAAAGTGCTAGTTCACTAGTCCGGCTTGTTTCCATGGAACTTAATAATGTACAGACTACCGGAAGGCTTTCACGTATTTGAACTAATCAAGGCTGCTAGGGGCTATCTCCTTTATATATATATTTGTAATTATTATTTTCCCCATATTTTTCCACAAGAGATATAAATAGTATTGATTCCCTTAAGAGTGCCCCGCCTTAAGCAGTCAGTTCCATAGCAGCCTTAGTTCCAACTTAGGTTGTGTCCCACGCCGCAGTAAGATATATCTTCCCATTGTTGTATTAGCGGCGGAGTAGTAGCCTAGGGCATTTCTAGCGGATTAGAGCTCCCATGGATTATATTCCCACTGGATTATTCCCAGGAATATATATTTATTATCTATGGACTTCCGCCGGTAGTCTTAGTCCCATGCCCTAAGGTATTCTTAGCATAAGCTCAGCTACTTCTAGCATGCTTTTCCCTCCCCTTCCTTTTTTATCCTGGATTGAGCGGTTATTGTATGATGTGCAGCCCTCTCTGGTAGGTAGATGGTGGGCTGTCATTCGTCCGCAGTCCCACCCATATCTCATATGTTGGCCATAAATAAACAAGATCTCCCCTGGAAAAGCCTAACCCAGTTCTATTACTGGCACTACCAGAACCAGACTAGCATGAATGCAACCAATGTGTCTGTGGAGGATCCTTAGGTGCATCGTAAGTAAGATCGTGATTCATGATTGACTCCTCTTGGGCTGCTCTACTACCGGAATCGCCACCTGGTATCAACTCTTTATCGTATTGGCTAAGACTCCTGGATCACCACCTGGTTTGCACCTACCAGCATAACACTTGGATCGACACCTACTTGGCATTGACACTTGGATTGATCTACTAGTAATAGATACTTAGCATTTAGTCTTTGCCCTATGGTGGTTTTTATGGTGCTTACTTCCTAGAATGAGCTTCAGTCTTTCTTTCTTGCCCTACTAAGGCCCCATAGATATAGAGACTATAGCTATTCTATCTCTTGTGGAAATATGGAATGGAATAATTACATCTATAACTTATATACCCCTATGCTCTTATTAGTGGAAAAAAAGAAATGGACTTAGTCAAGGATCCAATCTGCAGATCAACAACAGCATAATCAAAAGAACAAACTGCCATTGCTGGTGCTGGATCGATTAACCACCTATACTATGTGAAAAGATCCAATAGAGATAGAAGAACCATAAGGTACCAAGCGAGCCTGTACAAAGTGCATATACACCCTTATTTGTTTTGTTCGTTGCCATAAACTAAGGTAAGCTTCTACGATCAGCCCTAACAGCCTATTATGCAAGTAAATTCCTAACAGCCCGAACAACCGCCTTTGCAGGTAAGATCCTAGCAGCCCGAAAGAACAGTCACAGAGCTACTTTTAGCCAGTACACTATTGATCACTTAATTCGTGAGGTGATAGAGTGGACCAATAAAGAAAATGGGTGCTAATAAATAGATATAATAGAAGACCAAGGGAAAGCTCAAGGGACTCATCTTGACCATTAATTTGAAGTAAAGGGATTTGACTTCAATTCTTAATGTCCCTAGGAAAAAAAGGACGAAAGAGTAATTTATTGCTTGCCCGCTGCCCCCACACCAAATAAGTAATTCAGGGATTTCTTGCTTTCCCGACGAAGGTTATTTATTGCTCCCCCATAAGGGTGAGGAGGGGAAGGAAGATTGAAGGCAATGATTGAAGCTTAATTACATATATAAGTGAAAACTCACTCACCATGTTGATAGGTAAGAAGGTAGGTAAGGTAAGATAAGGTTAATCCGGGAAGCTTGGCTAAGGTCAGGCTTTCTTTCACTGGCCGGTTTTTTTTTATCTCTCTTTTACATATTCCTAAGTTGTCTATGAATTTCTTTTTCTGTTAGCCAGCTTACCGATCATGACTGCACTGTCTCATTTTATGCTTCTTCTTGCTCCGTGCAGGATCGTCATACCAGCGCCCTAATTGGTCATGGTTGTAAGCGTGGGGGGCTCAATTACATGGACTGTCTCCATCTGCCTTCTTCTGCTACTGGATTTGCTTGCGTGGGTGTGTCTTCCTCTTCTTCTTTGGAGAATCTATGACATCGTCGGCTTGGTCATCTGTCTCGTGATCGTTTGAGTACTTTAGTTCGTAGTGGTGTCCTAGGTAGTGTCCCTGTGTCGGAGTTGTCTCCATGTATGGCCTGTAAACTGGGAAAACGCCCTACCTTATCCCTCTAGTACGACGTCTGTTTCTGCTTCTCTTTTTTATTTAGTGCACTCTTATGTCTGGGGTCCTGCCTTATAGCGGAACCGTTATGTGACATGGTCGAATATAAGGAAGTCTTGGATGCTCTCCGTTTGTACTGGGATGCCAATTGGGATTGGTGGATAAGGATGTTGCCTGGCAACTTGTTCCTCATTGCTTTCCCTTCTAGGGATCTTGCTCGCCGAGCTTTGTCTCAGGAGTTCATGCATGTGGGCCGTACTACAGTTAAGCTTCTGGAGTGGTGGCCGGATTGCGCCACCTTTCCCCTGGGGACTCTCAGACAATGGATTGGTATCAGCGGTCTGCCTGTTCACTGTTGGGATTCCACTTCGCTTCAGGAAGTGGTGTCAAGCTTTTTTCCCTGGTAGCTATTGATGAAGAGACATTCAACCTGGATGATCTTGTTGAGGCCAAAATTAAGATTGAAACCCCAGTAGGAAAAGGCATTCCAACATCGCGCATTGTTAAAGTGGGTGATCTTCAAAGGCCGGTTTATTTCCGACCCATTCCGGTCTCGGCGGGGACGAGAGTAGGACAGCCAAATGAGATGCGGCTGCTTCAGCGCAAGAGAAAGAGAGGCCCCGAGTCTGCTCTGATTCAAACCGGCCGAGTGAATCGTCAAACCGGCAACTCAGCTTCTCAAGCCAAGACTGTATCCTGGGCGGGCACTGTGCGCGGTAAGTCTATCGATCCCAAACCCAATTCCAAGGCTTTCTGGTCGATAAGTCAACAGATGTTCTCCTGGGGCAGCCCTATATAGTCAAGAGAAGTTCCGATTCCTTCTACCACCATCACTTCCTGACTCACCTGCTCAAACGAGAGTTTAAGTTCCGGAACTAGTGCCTGCCCATGAAATCACTGCTTTTGCCGCTTGAAAGCTTGGTCTAAAAGTATCAATCTTTCTTAAGTTAAGAAGCCAGAGCAAGTGCATGTGAAAGTTCGCCTAATACTCGAATTGGGTTCTCCTTCCACTTTGACTTCGACTATTGTTACTTCTTCGACCCGACCCCGAGATCTCGAATTCTTTTAACATACAGAGACTGCCTCCACTTCCCTTAATTAGCTTGTTGAGGAACGTGCTTTACTATATAGGGCAGCCCCAGTTCCAGTATTGGAGGAAGCACATGGCATGGAAAGCATGGTAAGTAGGACAGCCAATCCTTAAGAAAGCTATCTCGCCGGGGTCCGGTTAGTCGACCTAAGCTAAGCACTGTTAAAAATGAGTAGAAATGGCTTTTTAAACGAAAAATGCTAAAGCGGCAGATCGGGAAGAAGTTCCTTATTCCGGGGAAGCTTTAAAAAATAGAGATATAGATATTCAATTTTATTCGTAGTTAATAAACTAAGGGCTTGCTTTGCTCGGATGTTATTGCCAAAGCCCCCACGCCAGCTTGCTCTCTCATCCCTCCCACCTTTGCCTATACCTATGCTTCTATTCTCTTTACTGGTTGATCGACGAGTCCACTGGCATCTGGAGCAGTATATGTAACTGAAAGGTATGCCACTAGACCAGGTGCTCGTTATAAAGGCTACGAACCTTACAACGGGCTATAGCTTTGTTGGAATTGATTCTGATCGAGGTAGTGTATGGGATGCATCTAAATCCGCGTATGGAACCACAATCTCTGCTGCTAGCTTTGCACTCGGAGGAGATGAAATCTGCTCGACTAAAAGGTATTATTATCGCTTAGCGCTTGTGCTAAGGAGAGGAGATGAAAGAATAAACATAATCTTCATAATCCACTGCGGCTGCCGTACTTGCCTCTGTTGCGGCTGCCCTCCTTGCTTCTGATGAAACTAGCTCCACGGATGAAACAAGCAAGCTCAGATGCGTACTTCGTGCCTTAACATTCGGCACATGGCTACACGTTCAACTAGAGAGAAGCTACTTTCCTGGCTTGAACTTGAGCATAGGACCTGGTCAAGATCAGTCAATAGAGGATGTGTAACAGAATCCACAGCAGCTGATTATTCAACGAGATCCACGGATTCAACTTCACCTCCTGAACTTACCGTCTAGCCGGAGTAAACTACCTATGCTCCTACTGCACGTAGGCTTTGAAGCTAAACTTGCGCAACAAGAGCTGATATTCAAGTTGATTATAAAATGTGGTATAGATATCGAATCGATATTAGCTTTTATTATATTATATAAGAGATAGAAGTAGGCTTAGTAAAAAGTGTAAAGCCAAACTCTATCTCTAAAAGCGTACTCGAGCTTCGATTGTTGTGTTTAGTCGCTCTTGTGAGAGATAGGGCTAGTACGGACCCACCGCCCCAATGGTGCTTTTACGAAAGTACGGGCAACGGTGGCTACGGAACGACTATTTCGCACAAGATGTCAATAGAATCTCATCATGATCGAAATGGATAACATAGAAAAGGAACCACCGCCCAGGTCCCTTCGGGTAGGGCATAGGTGGCTACGTCGGTCAACCATTTCCTGAACGATGAGCTTCTATTCGACTGACTGAACGCTCTCTAGAAGCTCACTGCAGAGGAGATGAAATCCGCTCGACTAAAAGGTATTATTATCGCTTAGCGCTTGTGCTAAGGAGAGGAGATGAAAGAGAAGATTCACTTTCCGGAATTCCAAGTGACATGATTCCTTCAGAAGCTAAAGTTGAATGATCGAAGTCTCCTTCAGGTTCAGTCGAAGAGATCGAAGCGAAGTCATCAATTCAACCATTCGCAAGGTCTCCCCTAAGCCCTAGGATAAAGGGCCTCTTTTCCAAATGAACCGAACCTCGATACCACATTCATCAAAGAGATACGGCCATCTCTCTAGGTTGCACACCCCCTTTAGATCGTTCTATTCGTGCTTGAAAAACGACCCCATCGGTCCGCTCCTTTTAATGGACATTCTTAGCCGTCCTCCGAGGGTTAAGACCCCATAGATCAGATCGTGAACTCTTTCAGACCCTTAGTTTCACTTGGTTGGGGCAGACTTTCGGCCCGCCTTCCACCGAATAAAAAAAACCTTACAGCTGCCTAACCTGCTGACATCCCGGCGAAGAGAGTCATTATTTGTGTCACATCCTCGAATTCGAGAGAAGGCTTTCCTGTTATCTCTCAAATTATAGGCATTGAAGCGATCGAGCGAGAGAAAGAAATAAAACTATTGCACACGCCCCTCATTCGCCCTTTACTAATATAATAGAAGGTAAGGCAAAAGCAGCTTAAGCCCTTCCGATCACCCGAGAAGCCCTCGATGAACCGCCTATAGTATTATATATACTTATATATATATATAAATATTTTTAAGTATGACTAATCTGAGGAAGAATCGTAGTTCCTGCACCTTGCGTGGCGTCTCCCAGTCCACCACGGCTTGCACGCACCTTCTCTTGATCCAACCAACTCATGCCGTCGCCAATCCAGTGCCCAAGGAACTAGACCTTATGCAAAGCACCTTTTTCACATAGAGCTTATTTTCCCTTATGATCTGGTCGCGAAGTGAACCAGCTGGAATGCAAAGCTGGTTGCCTTTTAAAAGATAACCATCATGTAAAATGTAGGGGAATTTTCTGCTGCTGGATAGTTCCTTCAAGTTCTCTAAGACTTGGCTTAAATATGGGTCAGTTTGGTATTGATCTTTCATCTCCTCAAACCCCACAACTTGTGTTCTCATGTTGTTCAGTAGTACCGCTCGACAACTAAGTGCATCAGCCACAATGTTGGAATTCCCCGATTTGTATTTCAATGAGAATGCAAACCCTTGAATGAATGAAATCCACTTTGCATTTTTTGGATTCAGTTTATTCTGCGAATTAAAATACCTGAGAGCTTGATGATCTGAATATACCACGAATTCTCGATGTAATAAATAATGTTGCCAATGGTGAAGTGCTCGCACTAATGCATAGAACTCAAGATCATATGTCGAGTACCTTTTCTTTGCATCTGTAAGCTTCTCGCTGAAAAATGCGACTGGTCGTCCTTCTTTACTAAGAACAGCGCCAATTCCAGCATGGGATGCATCACATTCTACCACAAATAACTTATCAAAGCATGTTTGAGCTGAAAGAAGCAAGAGCACAAGCACCGGAGCTGTAGACATGAAAAGTTTAATCTGTTGGAATGCCTTATTTGCTGATTTGACCAAACAAAGTCCTCCCCTTTCATGCACTCTGTGATTGGACTCATGATTGCACTAAAATTCCGAATGAAGCGCCGATAAAACGAAGCCAACCCATGAAAACTCCGTACATCCCCTTTTGATTTTGGCACTGGCCATTCCATAATAGCCCTTACTTTCTCGGGATCCGGTTCTAAACCTTCTGCTGAAATAATATAGCCCAAAAATACAACTTTGTCGCGCATGAAAGAGCACTTTTTAAGATTTACATAAAGTTTTTCTGTTTGAAGAAGTTCAAGAACTTGGCGTAGGTGCCTCAAGTGCTCTTCCTTAGCAGCCTAACCCAAAGAGGGATTTTCTGTTGTTCCTCTTTCAGCAGTGTCATATCCTGATGCCATCTTTTGAGGACCAAAGGACGATCCCCATAATATAATATCTTACACCATCCATATAGTATAGCAGCAGAGAAGAGTAGCTAGTTAATAACTAAAATTAGATATATATCTATAAACTATTTATATAGTTCTTACACTACAGGTAATAAATAATATATTCTCTATTGTGTCAATATGGAGAATAATAATCACTTATATAATATTGATTTGTGGATACATAGTTAAATGGTTAAATGTATCGATACAACAAGTGAAACGTCTCCATGCGAGCTCTCGTAATAGGATAATTTGTGGGTTGCACCTGCTGCAACTGCACGGAAACAACTATAAGAGGTTACAGGCTCTTCATCATCTGGCTGATAGGAGGTTGAGGCTCCTAATTATTTAAACTAAGATTGATTGAACTACTCATTACAATATAAAAGGTCAACGTAGAGATGCGAGTAGCATATACTCAAACGTAAATATGCAAGTGAAACGCCTCTATGCGAGTATCCGGCTGTACGGCCCTATTAAAATGTGAAATGGTGAAATGATAAGGTGGAAATCTGTCCCAACCAAATGAACATGGAAAACAACATGGATTCTATTCCACTGGTGTACTTAATATAGGAGGATAATGGTGCTATCACCTCAAGCAGTAAACCCCATTCATTTAAGTAAGTGTCCAACAAACATGCATGGATGCCTGCCCCGACGACCTCCCTCCGCTTCAGTGTTGTCAGTATAGAGAGATAGGGCAGTTGGCATGACCTCAGCATCAGTGCTTTACGCCCTCCGCATAATTGGTTGGCTGTTGAGAGATAATCAGGCAGTAAACGACAGAAATGCAGGTGGATAAACAACTGGATATGGACTTGCTACTGAGGCTACAGTAACCACCCGGTAAATTAACGGAGATGTACTAAGAAAACACTATACAACTCCGCTTTTATCTCCTACCCTGCGACCAAAGACGCCAGTCAGCAATACCTATAATCCCCTAGTCATTGGGAAATGAAACTTCCCATCTGCGAATGCAAAATAATCATTTTTAAATATTACCTATAATTCCCCTCCATTGGTATGTGAGCCTGTCTATAAAGGATGATAAGCAGTACAGGTGGTATTGGTAGGTGGTGTCCTGCGGAACCGGAAAGAAGACCCCGGAAAGAAGACCCCGGAAAGAAGACCATAGTAGTTAACAGACAGAAAGAACCACACACTGGCAGCCCACCCTTAACCCAGCTGCACACCCCTGTATTCAATAATCGAGTTGGCTCAAGCACAATTCTAATTCGAGAACCCAGGGCGTTCCTTCTCGTTGTCTGGGGTTAATTCCTTCTCTCATGCCTGGTGGAAACTCGTAATGTCGGAGTTTGGTAAATGGCTAAACCTCCCTAACCTTAATGGCCCTCCCTGAATGGCTCAACCTAGCCCCTGAGTGTCTCCAGCCGAATATTGAATAGCCCAGCCCGAGTATCCAAGTCTGAGTAACCAAGCCAAGCAGCTGCGTATGCAAGCCATCCGAGTCAATTAATCTGATTAGCCAAGCCCGGTCGAGTAGCGTAGTTGAGTAGCCTTTATTCAAGCCAAAGGGTCGAGTTCGATGTATAGTTCGAGGGTCGAGGTGGAGGTAAAGCTTCGAGTAAGAGTTCGAGGTCAAGATCGAGGTATGGGTCTTTGGTCTAGGTTTCCGGGTGAGGTTTCGAGGTAAAGTATCCTGTCTATTCTTATTGGAATGATGTTCTCTGTCTCAAGGTAAGCACTTTTAAAGGCAAGAACAGCTGCCAACTATAGCTTCATCATGCTGCTGCACTGACTAGCTGTACCGACAAGAGCTAATTGCTGCACTAAAAGGAGCTTAATTAATGTACCGGCGTACCATAGCTTCATGCATCGACGGTTCATGCACTCACTGAGTGATCCCATCCCGCCTGCCTCACCCCCAAAATATTAGCTACGGCGTATTCCTGAAGGCGTTAAAGGTATGAGTATTGTTTCTTTCCTTCCTAAAAGCATAATGTAATGTGAGCTGATCGAATCCTGGATCCCCCTGCGATCTATCTTACGTACGAGGGAGAGTAGGGTAAAAAAAAACGAAGTTGAGCGAACCCCCAACCAGCCAAGAGCCAGGGGGTTTTGAGCATATACTGAAGTATTGACCGACTTGTGGCTATTTCCCTCCTTCTTAAAGTAAATTCCCGTAGTTCGTGCAAGTGTATCTTATGCTTATGCCTAACGCGCTAGGCGCCTGCCTGTACCTTAGTCCGGTAATTCTTGTTGTTTGTTAGGTAAGTAACCATATGGGATACCACTGCTATAAGCTACGGCGCATCATACCATGCAGCATATATAACCCGCATTTACTTAACTTCAAATATATATATATATATATAATATTGTGTT
>Ga0228600_1000152_pt1 | contig 10034 bp, 8 predicted proteins | sample CRU5metagenome_FD_182730 | JGI IMG/M metagenome (GOLD analysis project Ga0228600, IMG submission 182730) | Spruce roots microbial communities from Bohemian Forest, Czech Republic - CRU5 | ecosystem: Host-associated > Plants > Roots > Unclassified | place: Czech Republic: South Bohemian Region... | reverse complement strand
GTTCTCCATGAAAAACCCTATTAGGTGTTGCAGAAGAAGGGGCCTGCTGATAGAGCTGGGCGGGGAGCTAGTTATCGTCGGGTTGGAAAGACGCCTAGCCCGTAAGCAGGGGCTATCCCCTGTTCACTTCGATGACCTATACTTAATTAGGATTTGTCACGCGCGATATGCCGACGACTTACTACTGGGAATCGTGGGTACCGTAGAGCTCATAAGAGGAATCCAGAAACGTATAACCCACTTCCTACAATCCGGCCCGAACCTTGAGGTAGGCTCTGCAGGATCAACTTACATAGCTGCACGGAGTACGGTAGAATCCCCCGGTACGGTCATTCGGGAAGTCCCTTCGAGGGCGACTCCCATACAATTCTTGCGAGAGCTGGAGAAGCGTCGGAGAGCAAAGCACCGTATCCATCTCACAGCTTCCCACCTACGCTCCGCCATCCATTCCAAGTTGGAGGACCTAGGGAGGAGTATCCCGATCCAACAGCTGACGAAGGGGATGGAAACAGGGAGTCTACAGGGCGCGGTTCAACTAGCGGAGACTCTTGGAACAGCTGGAGTAATAAGTCCCCGAGTGAGCGTGGGCGTATTATGGGAGACCGTCAAGCACATCCGGCGAAGATCAGGGGAAATATCGTGCCGGAGCAACGTGCCATCAGACGTTCAACAGGCAGTCTCACGATCGGGCAAATCGTTGAGCGTCTGGGAGTTGTCATTGTATACTCCCAGAGAAGCGCTGGGGGGTCGGGAGGCGGGGGAAGGAGGGGGACACTGGGAACAGACGGGATCTTTTAGCAGCAAATTACCCATACAGATAAAGGCGCCTGTGAGAAAGATACTCCAAAGGCTTCGGGATCGAGGTATCATTAGCCGGAGAAGACCCTGGCCGACCCACGTGGCCTGCTTGACGAACGTCAGCGACGAAGACATCGTAAATCGGTTCGCGGGCGTCGCGATAAGTCCCCTGTCCCACCATAGGTGCTGCGACAACCTCTATCAAGTCCGAACGATTGTCGACTACCAGATCCGCCGGTCCGCTATATCCACCCCTGCCCACAAGCACAAATCCTCGGCGCGGAAGATAATCCCAAAGTACTCCAAAGACTCACACATAGTAAATCAAGAGGGTGGTAAGACCCTTGCCGAGTCCCCCAACAGCATAGAGCTTAGGAAGCTTGGACCAGAGTCATTCCTTACAAGTAAAGATCTGAACAACGAGGAGCACGCGTACAAGACCTTATATCAGGTGTACATACGAGATGTACGAAGCGTGATCCGTCGGTCTGAACCGTTGTTGCGGGGGGGGTGTGGGGAGGGCGGCCCCACCCACCCTTAGATAGAGCATGCAGATGCGCCATGTTGGCCTTTTGGATTCCTTCGGTAACCCCGCCCGGAGGAAGGAGCTATCAATAAATGAGGGTACGCACGCATCCGACGCAAGGTTATTACTTACCTGAGTTAGAAGGTAAGTACCTTCCGTCCGTGCGAGGACGGGTTCGAGGACCTAGATGTTGCGTCGAAGGGATACTCAATATTCCCGGGACGGAGCCGTATGACGCGAGAGTGTCACGTACGGTTCCTTTGAGAAGGGTGTGATACCACCACCTATCAGGCCCGACGAGCGGTCCACGGAGCTGCATCCCCACTCACCCAGTCTATGTACATCGCTCCCTCCAGGAGGTCGGCCACCTATCCCAGATCTTCCCATTTCCAAGAAGATCCCGGGCTCGATCTGGTTTAGTATAAAGGTTATTTTCTCCCCGTTCTTATATATATGGGTCCGTGCAGCATTTCCACGATATCGTCATGATCAATCAATGGGACCTGGCCGGAAGGTCTTCTTGCCTCTATCATTAGCTCGGGTAGTCTCTGTTTCTGGTGTTCCAGTCACCTTTCAATGGCTCCCTCAATGAAAGGAAAGTGTCTGAAGAAGCGGGCTACTCCCCGAAAATGCCCGCCCGTAGGTTCCAGTGTTGTCGGGGCAAACTCGCTCGTTCTGCCTGCTATCGTGATCCTGTTTTTAGATCCAGTAATCGAAGTTCCCCGCCCGCTTCGCTCGGGCTATCCTTTCGCCTCCTTATCGCCATGCCAGTGAACAAGCCTCAATTTCCGTCCGATAATGAATAGGATTGGCATCTGGATATTCATTCTCAGATGTATCCGTAAGGTTCTCCCGCGAGGGGAATAAATAGAAGTGTCCTGTGCCGGTCCGGGTCCTGGTCTTATTCCCACTCAGACATTTATACCAACGCTCTCCATTATTGTGTTGCACTAGCCTGAGAATCGCATGCTAGTCTAGACGCATTTGAGATATTGGAATTTCAGGTTCATGCCATCATAGACCTTAGACTACATTCCTACCCGTCGAATTGGCAATACAATGGGATACGAAGCGAGCGCCTCTGTAGCGAAGGTACAACACGTTGTAAAAGAAGCCTTGCATAGACAAAGAGAGGAAATGTATGATCAGTTCACAGAATTGATGAGACGCTTCGCACCTAGAACTAATCACCGCCAAAATGCCAATCATGGAGCCGATGCACCGTTCGTAGGAATAAACCCATTGAGAGTAAAGGTACATATTGAAATTCCTTTATTTAAAGGATATATTGATGCCAAAGCCCTAGATGAATGGTTGCAACAACTAGAATCATATTTTGATGTGAATCAATTTTCTAATGAAAATAAGATTTTAAAATAAGATTGCATTTGCAACTCTCAAATTTTCCCCAAATGCACTTTTGTGGTGGGAGTCTTTCATGCAGCAACGCAAAGAAGCACAATGACCCATAACCACATGGGAAGAATTAAAGACAGCCTTGAAAGAGAATTTCTATCCCATAGGACACCTTGATGATTATGACATACAGTGGCAGAGATTCCACCAGTAGCAAGGCCAGTCTGTCTTAGACTTCATTGCAAGATACCATCAGATGTCGATTAAAGTGGATGATAGAAGCCCGCTTGAGAACTTTGAAATTCAAGGCATGTCTGCACCAATATCTAAAAGAACTGGACTTCCTCACTATTAACACATTGGGAGATGCTTATTGGTCAACGGTTTGCAACAAAATTGGAAGAGAAGTTCAAGAGCCGCAACAAAGGGCAAACTTAGAAGTCAAATAGTAAAATCGACAGAAGACCGTTCGAGTCCAAACCAGTTCAAGATAAATAAAAAGGTAAAGGCCAGTTCCTTCCATAGAAGTAGAAGCAGTAGACGCAAGGTCCTCAATCCGCCAGTGGTTCCAAGAAGCCTGCTGTAGGAACGTGGTGTGATCATCATCAAACATCCACTCACTTGAATGAACATTGCAGAACGCAGAAGCAGACCATGGTCATGGAAATGGGTCAAAACATTGATACTAATCATGAATCTCCAATATGTCTTGCAGTTAATACCAGTGTGCCAATCACAACACCATTGTCGCAAGCCCACAATGTTGTTCTTCAGCGCGTCGCAACCGTGCAGACAGAGAAAGTCCAGTAACTACCCATCGTAACACCAGAACGCGAAGAAGAGCGGGAGAGACTGACTGTTTCACACCAAGTTTTGGGTGAAAGGACAACCTGTGCATGTTATCATCGATAGTGGAAGCCAAAAGAACATCATCTCTCCAGAAGCCGCACAAACACTGAAATTGAAAGTTGTTGACCATCCTCAACCCTATCTCCTTGGATGGATGCAGAAAAGGAAGGAGTTCTGGTCTGGTCAAGAAACAATGCAGCGTACCATATACTATCCAGCCATTGCAGGACGAGGTCCTTTGTGATGCTACTCCACTGGAAGTATGTGATGTCATCCTTGGATGACCCTACATCTGGGATCGACATGGGAAGTATGAGTCCAAACCTTAGAAGTGGCATGTACAAGTTGCGAGATGTACATACACTATCCTGGAATCCTCACCATTCCAAACGATGTAGCGTATCTCAGCTAAGCAGGCTAGAAAGACAATTGCCCATTCACAGAAGTTTGTTCTCCTTACAATCAGACAAGCAAGGAAACCAGGTTCCATTGGCAGATGTCTCTTATCAACGCAAAGAGAACGAAGTGCGCAACAACAGCTACAGGTTGACGCAACTTTGGAAAAGTATAATGACCTATTTGAGGACCCGAAAGGAGTACCAGTGCATTGTTCAGTACAACATGGAATCAACCTCATTCTGAGATCATCGTTGCCCAATGGTCCACTGTATCGCAGATCCTTATGGGAGAATGATTAAATTTACCACCCAATACAAGAGCTTGTGGACGCTGGAAAGATCAGACCGAGTTATTCCCCTTGCGGCAGTCCTATAGTCTTAGTGCCAAAGAAAGATGGTATGTCGCGTCTTTGTATAGACTATAGGGTTTTGAACAAGATAACAATGAAGAATCGATATCCACTACCGCGTATTGATGACCTCTTGGGTCAGCTTAAGGGAGCCCAGTACTTCACTAAGATTGATCTCAAGACAGGCAGGATATCATCAAGTTTCAAGACATCCTGAAGATCTCTGGAAGACCGCATTCAAATCTAGAGAAGGATTGTTTTAGTGGTTAGTGATGCCTTCGGAACCAGAAGTAAAGATCATAGTGGAGAGGGATCCTGTAAAAACCTCTTTTTCGAAATGGGTCTTACCAATGCCCCAGCGACATTTATGAGAATGATGAATGATATGATTAGACCTTTCTTGACTCAGTTCATAGTGGTGTACCTTGATGAAACCCTGATCTTCAGCAAATCATGGGATGAAAACCTTCAGCAAGTAAATCATGTATTACAAACACTCTGAAGACATAAGTGGCAGGTAAACTTGTCCAAATGTTCATTCACCATGACATCCATTTGCTACCTTGGATTCGTCATTGACAGACAAGGAGTTCGAGTGGATCCTTAAAAAGTGGAGATTGTACAGAATTGGCAGCAACCCAAGAACCTTCCAGAGCTACATAGCTTCTTGGGTATGGTAAACTTCTATAGACATTTTGTTCCAGGTTTCTCACACCTAGTATGGCCACTCAACCAGTGGTTTAAAGAGAATTTGAAGAAACAGGTCTTCTCCCGGACCGAGACGCAACAGTAAGCCTTCAACCAAGAGAAGCAGAAGCTATGTACTTCCCCTGTCTTGGCACTTCCAGATCTATCTCAGCCCTTCAAAATAGAAGCTAATGCATCTTATTACGCCACGGGAGTTGTCCTCAACCAGCATGGACATCCCATCGCTTTTCACTCCGAGACATTTAGTGATGCAATGCACAACTACTCTACCTATCACAGATAGTTGTACTCCATTATACAAGCAGTTCTACAATGGCGACACCACATTCCAGGAAAGGAGATAGTGATACATTCCAATCACAAGCCCTTGCAATTTATCCAGACCCAAAGTAAATTGGAGAATGCACACCACATGAGGTGGGTTTCTTTCTTACAGGAGTTTGATCTGGTCATCAAACACAGAAAAGACAGAGACAACAAGGCAGTTTATTGCTTGAGCAGACCGCCAGTAAGCAGAAAAGAATTGAAGCAGGCCCTTTATTTAGTCTTCTTCCTTTACTCGCAATTCCTCCTTTCTTTTTCCCATCCTCTCCCTCCCCTTTAGGCGGCCTCCAGTGAGCATCTTGGGTGCAGGCTTTCATTCCTTCCTTACCCCAGTGGACTAATCCCTAATGGCAGGTGGTAAACCTGTAACATTCATTCATTTTCCTCCTGCTCCCGAGTTTCACATATTGAACTTGAGCTAATCTCCCTGAAAGCGCTAGAATCGGTCCGAGCTAGCTTTCTTTACTACATATATATATATATCTAAAGGCAGGTGGGATTTCTTTCCTAATGGGAATCTGGCTGGCTAAACAAGGAACTAGCCCATCCGACTTATTCACGCGCACATGCAGCCTCGTGTAGGTAGTGGGTGCAACCAACATCCCATGAAACCTCTAGGTTAATGCTATAGCGACCGAAAGGTCTGCGAAACCAGCCAAATGGGGGGGTAAATGCAGTGTCAGTTTTTCGAGCAACCTCCTGCGATCCACTATCTTGCTTTTAGATAGTTCGCAGTGCTCATTATATTCCAACTTCCTTCGTTTACAGAAGAAAAGGAATGAGGAATCTGAGGAGAGTTAACCTGCTAAGGAGAGATCAGGATCCCGTTAATCAAGGAATGAATACAAGGCAGGGAACACAGTAATAAATCCCCTCCACCTGCCGTCCCACCCGCCTTTTTTTTTGTATTAGTTTATGATCGGAAGGTGAATGCCCCTACTACTTTTTATTATAAATCCGACCTGCCTAACTAAGGTAATAGTGTTTTGTGGACTCGCAACTATATATAGTTCTGGTATTAGTTTATGGAGTGGAAGGGAAGGTAGGCGCCCCTCGTCATTGGCTTAGGAATATAGGAATAACAAGCAGATAGATCTAGGGCAGCTCATGGAGATCTAAGGCAGCTCATTCAGAAAATGAAACCAACTAACCTGCCCCCGTAGGGACCTTTCAAAAGAAGGCCAGCCTATCGTTGAGCCCACCCCTCCTATCTGTCTATAGATATGCAATAAATGGAATAACTTACAGGTAAAGCAACGAATCAATCTCACCTGCCTCACTCACATTCTGGCCCGCCCCAACCTTCTATAGTTGGCGTCTGATGTTGGTAGGCATCTTACTTATTCACATGAATTCAGTGGCTAAGCTAAAGGACCCTCCGCTTGTGCATTGATTATCGAGACTTGAACAAAGCCACTATTAGAAATCGGTATCCAATGCCACGTATTGATGACTTATTCGATCAAATGAAGGGAGCTTCCGTGTTCTCTAAGATTTCTCTTCGCTCAGGTTACCACCAGCTAAGAATTAAGGAGGAAGATATTCCTCAAACCGCTTTTCGAACTAGGTTCGGACACTATGAGTTCGTGGTGGTACCCTTTTGATTGTAAAATGCACCGGCAGCATTCATGAATCTTATGAACGGTGTGTTCCGGAAATATTTGGACCGTTTTGTGCAAGTATTCTTGGATGACATTATAATCTATTCTCGAAATGAACAGGAGCATCAGGAGCACTTGAGGATTGTACTTCAATGCCTTCGAGAGCATAAATTGTATGGGAAATCGCCCAAATGTGCCTTTGTCCAAAATGAGATTCAATATCTAGGACACATTATAAGTGGTGAAGGAATTGCCGTGGATCCAGGGAAAATTGAAGCAATAATGAGTTGGCCAGCTCCTAAAAATGCAAAGGAAGTGCGCAGCTTTATGGGGTTGGCAGGTTACTACCGCATGTTCGTGGAAGGTTTCTCCCAGATTGCAAGTCCCATCACAGCTTTACAGAGAACGGGGGTCAGATTTGAATGGACTAAAGAGTGTGAGGAAGCCTTTATTAAGCTAAAACATCGACTGACTAGTGCTCCAATCTTAAGAGTGCCAGACATGGACAAGGACTTCCATGTTTGCACGGATGCCTCTGGGGAAGGTTTAGGTGCAGTTTTGATGCAAGAAGGAGGGGTCATTGCTTATGCGTCCCGTAAGCTCAAGAACCATGAGGTTAACTATGCTACTCATGATCTAGAGTTGGCTGCGGTAGTTATGGCTCTCAAGATGTGGAGACATTACCTAATTGGACGCCAATTTGAATGAAAATCTGATCATCGGAGCCTTGAGTACATCTTCACCAAAAAAGATCTTAATGCCCGACAACGACGTTGGAGTGAATTGTTCAGCGAGTATGAGTTCAGGATAGCCTCTTTATAAAAGGCAAGGAGAACAGGGTGGCAGACGCTCTAAGTAGAAGACCCCGGGTACATTCTTTAATAAACATCAGATTTGATCTCCGAGATAGAATAATAAGCCATCTGGGCCAGGACGGTTGGTACCACCAAGTTAAGGCTGCATTGGAAAAAGGGAAGTCAGTATCAACGCAATTTGAAGGGTACTCACTGGAAAAGGATGGATTATTGCGATTCCAGGGAAGGATGTATGTACCAGCGAATAGTGATCTCAGAAGATTGGTGATGGATGAAGCCCATCGAGCCCCTTATTCAGCCCATCCAGGGGTAAATCAAATGCATGAAGCCTTGAAAATCGAATATCCAGTGGAAAAGTAAGGACTAGACCCTGTTGTTTACCCATCAGCAGGGGCAAGAACAGCGGAAGCAAGGGTAAAGGTAGAAGTTTAAGGGCCACTATCCCGTACAAATCCTGTTCCAGGGCCATATCCCATTGGAGATCGAGAGCCTATAGACCCAGATAAAGATTAAGTTATAAAGCCATAGCCTTAACTTATTTATAAGTTTATACTAGTTGGATGTGTGTAAGGAGAAGCTTCACCAATAGTAAGTTTTCAAAGCTCTCAAGCCTTTACTTCAGTAAGATTCTCAAGCCTTTCCCACATTTCCCATAAAGTATTAATTAATCAAACGGCTAGCATCCTTCTATTCGTATATTCCGAGGGCAGTCTTTAACTCGATTAATAAGTATATTCGCGGGATTGAACGCGGATAGGTACGTATATTTCTTTCGCAACATTGATTAGGTTTGAGTCCCATGAAAGGAATAGGCGTTTCAATAAGCGATTATCTACCTATAGTGGGATCTAATCCATATCGTACGATAGTACCTGTAGACATATCGAAGTGTGTCCGCGTCCGATCAGTCAAGTTACTGGTCATTTGAATGAGTAGTCAATATGGTACTCGTGGAGATATCATCTGCCGGAGTTGCCTAGTCAATCTAGTTCACCCAGCAGTATATCGTTATAGGGACACCCGGCAGTAATATATACCAACACGGAGCACTCAGCTCTTCTTCGCTACGAGAATGGAGGGGTCCCACCAGATTGAGGGGCTGTACACGTCCACCCACCCATCACATGCTTCATCACCGCATACGAAACGAAATGCCCTTATGTATGCTCCGACCGATAACTCCACTCCATGCTACGACGGGAAAGAACGAGAGGATCAAACTATTTGTATTCGACCCAAGGACACAGGAAGATAATTTAATAGACTTCTATAAATTAAATATAAATAATAAAAATTTCCTAGACTCTGATGGATCTATTTAAGTAATGTAATATAAATAATCAAGTTGATAGATTATACTTAGGCCCTGCAGTAGAGCTCTCGATATGGCTAGGGAACTAGCTCTATCTTACAATCTAGAGAACCTCACCCACCCGGGCATCAAAGAATCACCACAGGGCGCGGAGGTGTGTTCCAATAGTGCCGCGGAGGGAGGTCCTTCCTCTTGATTGACGGGGTACAAGCGGCATGCCAGTGTCGCGTTTTTCGCTTTGGCTTTTGGGAGGGTAAACGATAGCCGTGGTGGAACTTGGCAGTATTGCGTGAGTGAAGAAGGGACATGCTGGTTATCATGGGCAGCAGTGGGGAATATTGATAGCTACGGAAGATAGCGAAGCCTTCTACTTATGATGTGTCTAATAGGGGCCAATCACTTAAAACTACTTCAATTACTTAATTATAGTATAGTAGAAAAAGATCTATACTACTTTCAATAGCTCTTGGGAAGTCTAGGGAGGTCCAGTATATTATATCCGGCCTTACAAAGCCCCAGGAAAGTCTAGGTCACTTTACACAGCAAGGATCTAGTCAAATGTTTTAATAGGAGAGCCAAGCCTGGGACATTGCCAAGCCAAGGAGCATATATATGGCAATAGGACCTTCCCAGTCACAACTCCATAGAGTCGTGAATGCCAATAGTCGAACCGATAACGCCTGCCCGAGGGTTCTTTATCTCCCTCCTACAGTCCCCTCTCCTTATAGACGTGAAAATACGAATACCACCCCTTATATCATGTTCATAAGGGACCTGAGCATTTGACTGACCGGCATAAAGACTCCTATCAATATATACACCTAGCTACATTTATCTAATCAACGCTATTTCTTAGAATCGAGGGGCTCATTGCTTTACTTGGTGGTGCGGTGGCCAGATTATATGGGAGGGCCGCCCTATAAGATAATAAGCTGTGGCGGCAGAGTTAGAGTCGGTGTTTTGCTGGTCCCTCCTCATGGGTAGGTAAGCCCAGCAT
>Ga0228600_1000151_pt1 | contig 10057 bp, 8 predicted proteins | sample CRU5metagenome_FD_182730 | JGI IMG/M metagenome (GOLD analysis project Ga0228600, IMG submission 182730) | Spruce roots microbial communities from Bohemian Forest, Czech Republic - CRU5 | ecosystem: Host-associated > Plants > Roots > Unclassified | place: Czech Republic: South Bohemian Region... | reverse complement strand
ATATGAAAAGGCAAAATGATCAAATCGAGTTCCTTGTAACGGAAGTGACAGTGATACAGTTTCTTAGTGCGGCAAAATCCTTATTTCTCTAAGAGAATCGCTTTTTACCCCCTTCTTACCAACAATTTATGATCCTCGATCCTATACTAACAATAAATATAGCCAATTTTCCGCAGATGGGTAATCTTTATTTTCAGAACTATCGTCCCAATAAAAAAAACATTATTGTAATAGGTCCTGTTCCTGGGCAAAAATATAGTGAACTTGTGTTCCCCATCCTTTCCCCAGATCCTGCTACTGATAAAATAAAGAAGCTCACTTCCTGAAATATCCTATCTATTTGGGTGGTAATAGAGGGAGAGGAAAAATTGATCCCGACGGGAGTAAGAGCAACAATACGGTCTATAGCGCTTCAGCAACAGGAAGAGTGAGCAAAATTTGACGTAAATAAAAGGGTGGATATGAACCCGATACCCCAAAAGAAACAACCACTATATAATATAAAAGTATATCTCTCCCATTTCATGCTTTCAATACCTACTATAATGCCTTACATAAAGTCGTTAGGTCAATAGTTCGGGAAAGCCTATTAAGTGACTCATCTGGTGGAGGGGCCTCAAATTTGAAATTTTCAATGTTCTACCTTAAGAGGAGAAATCCAGTCAATGATGGGTTGGCCCTTAGTACGAAAGGACTTGCTATGGCCCGGATATCCATGGTGTAAAAGTTCTCGATGTATAGAATACTTGGTAGCGCTGGGTAGCTCAATATATAAGTGATAAGCGCTGAAGGCATATAAGCGCGAAGTTCGTCATCGGAGACTGCCTGTTTGACTAATTTGGTTAAGCATAGTAAGAGGAAGACTACCTCTAATTAATAGGCCACATGTGTATAAACTGTCAGGTTCGTAGCTTAGTGGTACTAATGTACTTATCGACTTGGCATTACGATACTACTCATCCTTTTTTTGAAGTTCAGGACACGGAGACATATACATTAACTATAGGGATAAGGATGGCTCAACGCTAACGTTAAATACGTAGGAAGGTCCGAGACCAATTAGAACTGATAAAGAGAATAAGTAAACCTGATAAGAACAGTCATGGTCAATTGGCCATAGTTAAATAGCGTTAAACAAGATTTGGCCTATGAGTCATCTTTCAGGCTGGGATATTTCAACGGTTAGAATTCAACTTTCATACAGTTTCGGTAATGGTTCGATTCCATTTCTCAGCTCATATAGTGTGAGACATTCAATATATAGGTAGTACCGGCCAGTAATGCTTGTAATTGGTTTATTCACTCTCCTAGTTGCAATGGCGACATCTCCAAAATAATGAACTCCATTCTGACTAACTCGACTAGGTTCACTTGTATTACTTCTATCCGCTCTTCTAGCCTTTAACGGGATTTATGCTGCAGGTCTTTACAGTGGTGTTGCAGTATACAGTGGTCTATTTAAGGTAACTTCATTAACCCAAAGTACCGATGCACTTCTATTCGTAATGGGTGCATTAGCTCTTATGCCTTGGGCTCCTAACTTATCTACAACTGTAAAAGGTATACCTAGCAATGGAGCATATGCCTTAGTTGCACTATTTAGTACAGCTGGAGCATCATTCCTAGTATCATCAGCTGACCTAGTATAACTATACTTAGCAGTATAACTACAATCATTTGGAGTTTACATTCTTGCTAGTATATACCGTTATTAAGAATAAGCTACAGCAGCAGGACTTCAATATTTCCTATTAGGTGCATTATAAAGTAGCTTTATTCAACTAGGTAGTGGTCTAATCTATGGTGCAAGTGGTCTAACTAACTTCCTAGATTGGGCATCACTAGGTTCATTCAGCACAGGTTTCGATGGTCTAACATTAGGATTCACAATTATACTAGTGGGTTTACTATTTTAAGTATCTGCAGCTCCATTCCACCACTGGGCTCCGGATGTTTACGATGGTACACCTAACATTGTAACAACATGGCTGACACTAATGCCTAAGATCTCTGTTATGGTTGTAATCTTCGGTCTAATCCAAATTAGCGGATCAAAAGGACTAATTCTTCTAAGTGCACTACTATCACTTATTTTAGGTACAGTAGTTGGATTAGCTCAATACCGAATCAAACGACTATTAGCATACAGTACAATTAGTCACGTAGGATTTATGTTATTAGCATAAGGTGTAGGTACAGAGGAATCTACAGAAGCATTCCTATTCTACCTAGCTCAATACTCAGTAACTAACCTTAACGCATTCCTAGTTATTCTAGCCTTTGGATATCTACGAGGTGCTAAGGACATTCTATACATCAGTTAATTAGCGGGACAATTCCGGGTTAACCCTGCATTAGCTGTGTCGATTGCTGTCAGTCTATTTAGTATGGCAGGAGTACCACCATTAATTGGATTCTTTGCTAAACAATCAGTACTATATGCTTCAATCAGTGCTGGATACTACTGGCTAAGTCTAGTAGCTATTCTAGTCAGTGTTGTAAGTGCATACTACTACCTACGTGTACTACGAGTAATCTACTTTGACGCACCAAGTACAACTGAACAAGTTGGTGGTGTAGGAAGTGCACATGCCTTTACTATTGCTACATTAACATTAACAGTAGCACTATACATCCTAAAACCTGAGGTTATTCTGAATAGCACGTAGCTGCTTGCATTCAACTTATTATACGGATAATGAACGCATTACTATTATTAATTCTTATTGTTCCTATTCTTGTTGCTGTACTACTAGGACTTAACCTTCTATTAGCTGTACATCGACCTGATACAGAGAAAGTTACACCTTACGAATGTGGATTTAGCCGGACAAACACGGGCTCCATTCTCAATTGCATACTACCTAGTAGGTATTCTATTCCTAGTATTTTATCTAGAAGTTATACTACTATATCCACTAGCAGTTACATTATACGAAGTTTCTGCATATGGATTCTGGACTGCAATGGCATTCTTTGGTGTACTTACACTAGGATTTGTATTCGAGATCGGATCAGGAGCATTGCACTTCACTGATCAACGTTCATCAGTACAACGACCTTCTTAGCTTACCCCCCTTACCCCTTAACTGGTTTATACTACGGACAATGCACTCCGCCATTAGTCCATATCTTATTATAAGTAGATACTTTAGTATAATGGGGGTATGATCAAAGTTTTGTAATGTAAGTTCGGCTAACTTGTAGTTCTACGAAGAATGGTAGAATGTATGTTGAGAATACGTCAACCAGTACACCTAGCACTAGGAATGCGAATGATAGTTGGTTAACGAAGTAGAATGGTAGTAGTTGTGGCATATTTCATTTCATTATAGCAGCATATAGCGGCTTTAACATAGCATTTAGACTATGTAACCTAGAGGAACAGATACTGATCCCGGACAATCAAATCCTTGAGAAGAGGCGGAGTACTACCTATAGGGAGAGGGAAAATAAGATAGTGGTAGTCCACCAAACTTGCACTGAGGAATCTAGAAGAAACCAACAGACCGTGCCCGGCATGAATAAGATCTTTGCATTATTTATGAGATTTCGAGATGTTTCAAAATCTAATGCTTTGAGGGGCAAGGAATTGCCAAGGATAAGATGAGCCACAGCTTGTCTGCATGCATCGGACAAGGAGCGAAAGAAGTACGCCCTGAGTGTAAGTCCTTTGTGATTTCTCGATTGATGGGAATAAAGAATCAGGGAATTTGAGGGAAATAGCCCGTTCCCTTCGCAGCTTCCCGTGCCTACTTACCTTTGTCTCGAACTGTTGTCTAATCTGTATTTCCTCCTTTTTCAGAGGATCTTTAGATTAAAGACCAAAGCCTTATAGGGGTTTATACCAGCTTTCTCCTAGTGTTAAAAGCCACCCTTCCTTCCAAGCTTCCTTCCAAGTATAATAGCTAGTGCTTACGTATAATAGCTTGTGCTTAGCTGTTAAAAGCCATCATCCTTGCTTCCAAGAATAGCTATTGCTTAGCAACTTAGCAATTGATAGAGTATTTCTCTCTAGAGACAAGCTAAGGTACAAAGCCATAAAAAAGCTAAGAAGATACAAGCTAATTATCGCTAAATACACCGGCTAAACAACCAAGTATATTTGATTTGCTGTGTAAGCCACTAGGTATAAGCCACTAGGTTCCTTGCTATAAACTGCATAAGCACTAGGTTCTTTGCGAGATATACAAGCTAAGGCTATGTTCCTTGCTGCTTAAACCAAGCTAAGACTAGAGCTAGTCTATAAGGCTAGCTAATTGACATGGGACTTACTGCTTAAGGCTAGCGGCACTCTTAAGGCCTTAACAAAATGTTAAGTGGCGCACTCTATTTCAAATGGAACCACTATGTATGACTGCTTCGCTAGAGCGAATGGAATCACTATGTTCAACAAGAAATATTCTTGGCCTTTTGAAAATAATGGGTACTTAAAGAGCCTCTTAATGAGTTAATTACTCATCTAAACTGAATCAGACATTCATTCATTGGAGCCATGTTCATCACAGGAGGTGGTTTTACTGCTTTTATTTACACCCTGCTTTTATTTACAACCCTGCTTGTGGTGACCCACCCCATAAAGACCGTTTACTAAGAAGGAACTTACTGACTGCTTAAGGACTAAGAGAGTCTCTAGAAATAATACCTTACAGTCCAGTTCTTGTTCATAGGGCCCCCCAAAGCTAGTCCAGCCCAATAGGCTAAGACTAACTGCTTGGACTAAGGCTAATAGTTGGACTAAGTTCCTACAGAATTTATTTTTTCAAAAAGGAAAGTCGTTAGTGGAAGCTCCGAAACCCAATCATAGGTTGCATTCTCCAATAAGAGTACTTTTATAATAAAGCCTACACCAACTCCCAAGAGGAGTGGTCACATACACACAGTGTGTCTTAAGGCCCTTATGCTCAATGGTCAAGGCTAATCGTTGTGGATCTTAAAGCTTTCGTTTCAGTGCAATGATTTTTCAGGGTTAATTGCTGTTCAAGTATCTCAGGTGAGGTGATGAGAAGACCAATATGTTCAATGCCAACGTTAGTTGCTCTTAAAGTGTATCCTTTGGAGCTCTTTCTTTCCTCTTTTTTTATCTTTCCTTGAACACCTCGAGAAGCAATATCTCTCATCAATACATCTTTATACACTTGATGAATCAACTATCGTTTGAACTATGTCGTTAGTTGAGACCAGGAGTCGATGCCGCTAGTCGATAACGCTAGTCCCGATGCCACATAACTAGAAGGCGCAGCCAGCATGAAGCTCTTTCTTGTCAGTGCATGAAGCTCCAGTCTGTGCCAAGTAGTCATTGAAGAGAATTGCCAATCACTCATTGCTAGGTAGGTGCCATACTCCTACTTATTTCCTATACTCCACGTATACCACTGGAACTCAGAGTTGCACTACAGCTAATTAGAACTAGTTGGATCAGGGACAATTATAGAAGTTGACCTATGAGAGTAGATGTAGATGTAGATGTGATGGATGCCGCTGGAGAGATTTAGTTATTGCGTCTCTACGCTTCACTTTGCCATTGTGCAAGAAATAAATACATAGATAATAAATACATTTATATACAATAATAGCATCTCTGCGTTTACCTTTGCCATTGTAATTTGTAATCTGGATATTAATCTGAATCTGAAAATGAAGCAGAATACCTGCTCGCATATCTACGCCCGTAGGGACTCATACGAGGTTACGAGTGTGAGGTGTCACTTTGCCATTTGAGGTGATCCTTATTAGCAGCACCATTCCCTAAGTACACCACTTGATGCAGTATGTAAACATGCAGGATAGATAGGAGAACCAGTGTTGAATCCATATATATCTAAATTAGAAGGCGCACAAACAGCTATCTATCTCTTCGAATTGAGAGGATTTGAGATTGATATCATAGATCGGATTTTAGCATTGGATACAGCTACTAATTTCGATATTTTGAAATTCCTCGTTACGCATGTCTCATCGAATTTCGCATCTCATTGATCGGAGAGCATTGGTTGAAAACAGAACATAGTCATTCGCCCCTTGCTCCACTAGGCAACTCACTCTAGCAACACTAGGCATTCTCTTATTCGTATGGCACATGGGGGCCTTCCATTAATGGGTTTCCTCCTTTCTAATTATCTGGCGGCATGTCTTAATCGGCCCGAAAACCACTTTTTTCAATCTCCTCTGGAAGGGGAACTTCTTTCTCTCTATCATCACACGCTACCTTTCATTATTTCATTTCCCATGAAGTCGCTCATCCATTCATGGGTGAGGGTGTTAACGCTCACTCATCATATGGGTGAGGGAGAGGCGATGCAAAGGCTAGTTTAGGCTATGCGAAGGCTACTTGAGCGGAAGGCAACTTGATCCGTTAGAAGCGATGCGAAATGAGGTACGTAGTCGCTCGACCATAAGGGAGAGGCTATGCGACTTGAACCGTTAGAAGGAAGCCCGAGGTAGCCATTCTCCCCTTACTTTCTTTCTTAAATGATAGGAAATGGACAAGTTGTTGTTGTGTTCTCAGTCGGCGAAGCCTCACAAGCCCAAGGAGACTCTTCTCAAGCATGATTCAAAAGCATGGACAAGCCCAAGGAGAACATTTAAACCCAAGGCCAAGGAGAAGGCATTCTGAGAGTGGGAAAAGGCATTCAGAGAGGTTGTAAGACCTGCCTTATGAACCGCTGGGAAGCCCGAGGAAGCGAGGGCCATGGAGGTCCATTGTATAGAGGAAAAGGATAAATCCATTAAGCACTTTTGAAAAAAGGTCAACTCAAGCATGGAAATCTTATAAAGCATGGGCTCATCTGACTTTCTTTCTTAATGGAAAGGAGAAGGAGAAGATCAAGGCCAATGGTAACTAGTTCAGACCTGCCTAGGAGAACAAGGCCAATGGTAACTGGTGTTTGGCCGAGGAGAGCTAGTTTGTTCTCAGTCGGCGAAGCCTCACAACCGCCGATTGGCCAATGGTTGCTAGCCTCTTACTTTATTTCTTTCTTAAGAGAAGAAAAGGAACGAAGTAGCTTTCCCGCAGCGGGGAAGGAGAAGATCAAATGCTTACTTACTTTCTTTAAGGATAGATCTTATCGGGGGGCTCGCTCGGGTTACCTTTAGGGCAACCCTGCGCTCAACAGAGTCCCCCCCTCTTATACTTATACTTGATTTCTGACTTGCCGAGGAAGCCCGAGGTCACACACCTCTCTTGATTTCTGACTTGCCAATGGCCAGGTAACCTAGTAACAACCCTTCATTCTTTCTTAGAAGGAAGGACACAAGGACAAGTTCAAGTTCGAGGAAGACAAGGACACATTCAAGTGCGAAGGCAAAGCCGAGGAAGCCCGAAGACAAGCCAAGCCTTCACCGAAGCTGCCCGAACCTGCTTGAAAAATAGAATAATAATAATAAAGAGGCCGGGGAATGGAGCCCATCCAATGTGCCCTTCGAAGCAAAGAGTGGTTCCGGGGTGGGACCAAAGCAACAAATGAGTCTCAAAGAGTTAACCCAATGAGCTGATAAGTTAACCAGAGAGTTACCCACTAGCTAATAAGTTATACCAATAACCCATAACCCAATGAGTGAGCGCAATAAGGTAACTAGTGGTAAAAGGAGTGGTTTATCGCAATAAGCCGCGCAATAAGCCGGATCAAAGTTTTCCAATGGTCGAGTTCGAGTTAAGGTCGATTTTGAGTTAACCAATGGTCAATTTCTTCGAGTTATTAGTTCGAATAAAGCAGCTCGAGGGAGCCAATGCGCCTTAGGTTCTCGGGCAGTTGACTCGAGGTCAGTTCGAGGTCAGTTGCGAGTGCTTATAGGTTCGTCAGTGTTTTAATAAACCAGCTCCTCAAGGGGGACAAACTCCTCGAGGGGTGGGGACAAAAGTAAAGCCAATTCCGCCAATAGAGCCAATGTGCCAATGTGCGCAGAGGATCGAAGAGTTATTCCAATAAGGAGTTATTCCAATAAGGCAGCCTCGACTCGAGGGGGTGGTTAACAAAGCAACCAATGAGTAGTCCCAGATAAGGAGTTCCCTAGTGTGTTCTCCCAATAATAAGCCAGCTCGAAGGTTAACAAAGCAACAACTGGGTATGGGCCAACCAATGTACCCAATGAGAAAAAACAAAATAAGATGGACGGGAACAACCCCAAAAATAACAGCTAGGAGGGCTCCAAAGAGAAAAGCTAGGAGGGCCGGTTTGTTTATTCGGGTCTTCGGGTTCGAGTGATATACATTTTAAGCTGTTATAGTTCTAGTGATAAAAATATCCCATTTATTAGGTAAGGAGTTAGAAATAGGGTAGAGGGATGGATCTGCGATTACCTCCTACGGTTTATTCTAGTGATATTAATCCCTGTTTGGTTAGTTCTAGTGATATAAGTGATATAAATACCGGTCTGGTTATTAGGAGGGTTACGGTAATAACATTCTTTGTCTGAGCCTTTGCGAACACCCCTAACCTGACAACCTGACACCTTTGGCTTCAAACAGTAAATAACGGTTATAGTCCTACAGTTGATAGGATTCAAAAAAAGTGAAAGATAGGAGGGCTCTGCCATTACCTCCTCATAAATACCTCCTAGAGTAAATAGACATTCCAGTTATTTTATTAGGGTTGGTCTGTTTATAAAGGAAGGAGTTATAAATAGGATTTCTGTTTTGTCACCATACCTCCTTTGGTAAAGTATTATATACATCCCGCCTGGCCTGGTCTGGTCTGGTAATTAGGTTTATAGGGCTATAGCTCTGAACGGGAAGTTGTAGTAAATAAAAGCTCTGAACGTTGTACCTGCTTTTCGCTATTGCTCATTGCTTCCTTCCGCTAGTAACATAAAAGCACTATTGCTCTAATCGTTCTGCTGGGCCATTATATCCTACCGGCGATAAAATATACATCCTGGTTATTCCAATATATATATATGTATATATATGTCTATATATAATGGTAATTAGAGGGTGATAGAGCGGGTAAGTATTGTATACATCCCAGTTCTTCGGATTATAGTAGTTATTAGGGAAGAGTAGTTCATAACGGGGCTGAGCCCTGAGAACAAAGCAGTAAATAGAGAGAATAACTAGGCAGTTGCTCTCCTCTACGCAAAAAAGACCTTTAGGCAGTTGCGCATATGACATAATATAACTAGGTAGGGCAGTTGTAATGAATAACTATGCTGACGGTGTACCAGACTGGAGTACCGGGGCTTTTTCCTGATAACAAAGGAGGAGCGACTTTAGGGCGGAGCTGTAGGGCGGAGTTGTTAAAATAATAATATCATAGTGAAAATAAGAAATTAATAATCAATCTATAGTTAGTTAGTTAGTTAGTGAAAATAATCATCTATAGGGGAGTTCCTAAATAGTGAAAATGGATTCTAGTTAGGGTAGAGTTCCTTAATATGTAAATGAATTATCTATAGTTTAAAAAAGCATAATATAGCAGTTGCTCAGAGGAAGGAGTTTTTCTCGGGATCGGGCTTCGCCCTGAAAAAAAGAAGTCAATATTTAGGCAGTTGCGGATATAACTAAACAGCTATTGGAGTAAGCTCCGCTTGTATGAAGGAAGAGGATATATCTGTTGTAAGTATCTGTTATCTGTTGGAGTAATAGTATTAACAAGTAAAAAGGCAGATCCATCAGTTGGAGTAAGATCTGCTTGAAAGAAGGAAGTTGTCTTCTGTTGGCTTAATCTCAAGGCACCCAGGACTACGGGAGAAGAAGGAAAAACCTCTGGTAGGCCAGACGAGGGCGAGCTGACATAAAAAGGAAGCGTAGACCCGTAGTTTGGCTGAGAGGAGGGCTTTCCCTTCGCACTCCCTAGTTCAAGGGCCTAGTTCAAGGGTGCGCCATGGAAGATCTCCACCCCTGTTGCCCAGTAAGTGGTATACCCTATGCACCTACTTTTTCAAATTCTTTGTTAGGAGTAGGGGTAACTTAAAAAAGAAGTGACAATAACGTATAAATAACAAGCTCAAATCAAAATGGACTGGTTGGTATGCGCCATTCCATCCATCCTTGGTGTGGTGTTAGTTGTGTTGGAGTTGGGTTGGAGTAACTGCTGCTAAAGATTGGAGAAGTAGCAGT
>Ga0228600_1000149_pt1 | contig 10109 bp, 3 predicted proteins | sample CRU5metagenome_FD_182730 | JGI IMG/M metagenome (GOLD analysis project Ga0228600, IMG submission 182730) | Spruce roots microbial communities from Bohemian Forest, Czech Republic - CRU5 | ecosystem: Host-associated > Plants > Roots > Unclassified | place: Czech Republic: South Bohemian Region... | reverse complement strand
TTCTTTACTAGTAACCAGAACCATCCCATTCGGCGGAAACTCTAATTCTCCCATCAAATGGTTAGTGCGGTTAGTCGTTAGTGCCCCCTAACCATTTGATTCTGGTCTCGTGTCGCACCCCTTACTAAACTAAACGGATTCAGTCATTACCGCTCAACCAGACGAATCCTTCGTTCTAACCTGCTCACTCATTACGATTTCCCATTCCTATGCTCACTAGTTCATATTGGCGGGAGGTACCTTTAATAGAAGCTCATATTTGTGGTCAGCTCTGGCGGTACCTTCCAAACAAAAATGGTTGAGGTCAAAAGCTTTCTTTTACGCCTGCCAACAAGAGGTAAAAAGTCGGCATGACTGCCTTCATTTTCGGATATGCCCGGTACTTACTATTCATTTTCACTTTAGCTCACTTCTGCCATTCCTCAGTAAGAGATTGGTGCAAACCCAAAAGCGGGTCGGGTGGGTATAATAAATCTGGTCTGACAAAGATAGGCTTTCCCAAACCGGGTGCGCATCGAAAACTAGCGAAAATAGCTTGAATTCTTTCACAACTTTCTATTCAGAACAACTCGCACAAGAGGCAGGGGGTCTAAGTGACAAGTTACTAGGTATAGTAGTGGGCTTGGGTCCTCCTGGGGGCTTGCTTGGGCACTTAGACCTTGAGTATTCACTTGATCAGCCTACCCTTTACCTTATGAATTGGGGTACCACTAGGATCTTCTGGGTACCATGTATTACCTATTTTTCTGGCCAAGCCTTGACGAGACTCTTCATCAATTAGAACCTACTCCAAGGAAGAGCCCTCATAGCCTTTACTTTTAGGACCTCCTAACCACCCTTCGTACCCACCTTATTACCTAGACCTGGTAGCCTTAGAACACTTACTGAATTAATCCTTAGGAGGTACAACTATGAACCTCTTATCAGGACCGGATCATACTCACCCTTCCTTTCTTACTGCCTTCACCCTAGTTGATAGAGTGTTGCCCCTTGATGAAGCCAGGAATGCTCTGTTAGGATATTGACCCTTTACCCTAATACCCCCTTTACCTTATGAACTTGGTATAGGATCTTCTGGGTAGGTACCATGTATTACCTTCTGGTACCGCTGAGGAAAATATGATTCATCCATTAGAACCTGCCTTCCATTAGAACCTGCCTTTCAGTTAATGCCTGCTACCCACCAGAATAACCAGACCTGCCTTCCACCTAGTACCGCCTTTCTGGAATCGCTTCATGGCTACTCACTATACCTTCTCTTATCGAGACGGGATGAACCAACCTTACTTAGAACCTATTGCTGAAGCCAGTAATTGAAGTAGGGTATGGCATAACCCTTTACTTACGAGCATCCACCTGTTACCCTTTACTTACTACTCCCTTCAGCCAGGAAGGATAAGGATTAGGAAGGTACAACATTAACCCTTCCCTTGCTTTACCAACTCAACCACCTGAAGTAAGACCTAGATACCGGCCCTACCTTTATTGAATCGATTAATGGGGACAGCTACAGCTATTAACAACCCTTCTCTTTCCGGACGGGATCAACCAGCTTTTAGATCTTGCTGCTTGAGGAACGAAGTAGCTGTAAATCAGAGATTTACCTATTGAAAAATGCGAGTTCGACACTCCGATGGATGATTATGCCTCCGAACCCCTCAAAACAAGGGCCCGGAGGGCGCTCTCCTGAGGTACGAGGGGGAGGGGCGAGGTACGAGCCGCTCGACCGTATGGGAGAGGGTTTTATATATTGAAAACCGCATCTGAGAAGGAGCGAGGATACGAGCCGCTCCTCCGACCACCGGGAGGGGGAGGTTTTTCAAATTGACCAGACAGACATGGCTTTGATATCTTGCTTGAGGGCAGGGCAAGGAAGATCAGGTCAGCGAGGGCAATACTATTTATATATGTAATTATGCCGCCTTATTACTTGGCTCGTCTTTCACGAACGTGTAGAGAGGAAGGAAACACTAACGTGCCTCGAACAAGGCTACGCCTCTTTACTCGAGGATTCTGGCGCCCAGGACAAAGAAAGGTGCTAATTTTGAAATGAATCAAGCGAATTGACTATTGACAAAAAGGGAGTTTGGGACCCCAGATGGGATCATACCTGTTCGAACCCCCAAAAAAATATCTTTTCTTGAGCAATTACGCGTTTGGCGAAGGCTTTTCAAATCGAGAGGTACAGCTATTTACTTCTCCTGGTTATAACCTGGCGTTGCGAGAACGCTTCATTGTTGGTAAGGCGATCAGAACTCGTAAGGGGACGACCCGAACTTGTAAGGCGACCAGAACTCATTCAATCAAGACCAGCCGTACCACGCCTTTCAATGGGTAAATTCAGTACAGAAAGGTGGCGTATCCCCATCGCCGGGGAGCTCCGGAAACCATATTCGCCTATATTGACGAGAGGATGCGCAAGCACGCTCGACCAGCGTCCCCCCACCCAAGAAGTAAATTGAAATTGATTGCTCTATTTTGGGGTAGGGTGTGGAGTTCACTGTACCAACCCATTACCTGTCAAATCTTTTTGTTCGGTGTGATCATGATTATGAAAACTGCTCCTTCATCTCCGGATTGAAAGATAGGGGAAAGATAATAAGATAGGTGGCTAGGTTCAACTCTTTCTGAAGTGAACTCCTCATTTGGAGTAGCAGTATCTCACACTTATCTATCCGCTGCTGCTGATCTCTCAGCTGCTTCCTTCTTCCCTGAAGAGGAAATTCTCCTCTTATCCGGCTCATTCGATCAATTGGATTCGGGGACTCTGGGAGAATCCTGCTGTCTGTAGCTTATCCTAAGAGAATAGAGAGTTATATATGTATTAACTGACTTAATGATAGTAGTATTAACAACATGCATGATAGGGGGAGGCGAGTGATCCACTTGAAATGTCGAGTGAATGGTGAATATATAAAACTAGTTAATACGTATATAAGTAAGGTAAGGCGTATTTGAAGATAGGAAGAATCATAAATGCACTCGTTCTGTTTGTTTTATAGGGGGAGAGTAAGTAAGTAAGTATTGCTTATTTGTTGGAAATTGTTCTAATTTATCTGGTTCGATCCCCGCTATCCGCCTATACCGATAATAATGGTCCAGTCGAAGGATTGATGCGTAGCAGCCCGCACCGGTGACCAATGAGCCGTAGGAATTCTGTGGGCAACGTGTTCACTATGGGGGGTTTATATGCAACTACTTATATATAAAAAGCTGTGACACTTGCGTTTCCACCCGCGCTCTCCCTTATGAACTTAGCGTTTCCACCCTCTGAAAAAGCACGCATACACTTCTGGTGGTTAGAGCTTCCTTCCAATAGGTTATTGGTGTACCGTTATAGGTATCAATAATGGTACGTACTAGGAGCCTGGACCTTTTTATGAATTTGATGAACGAGCAGTAGGAGAGGCAGCAGATTGAAATCGAGAGGAAAATGTACCCGCCCGTTTTCAATATGGTTTAAGCAATAGAAGCAGCACCGATAGCCCCAATAACAGGAGCAAAGGTAGCAGCGGTGGGAACAGAGATAGCGGCAGTAGCATAGGGAGTAACGAAAGTAGAAACAACATCAGTTTAAGCAGCAGTATCAAATCCAGTTGCTAAGATAGCAGCATCTCGCCCAACACCCCTTCCAGGTAGGTCAAAATCGATACCTAGTAGCAGCAGGACCATAGCCCGCAGCTTACCTTTGCCCAGTCCCAGATCCTCTATAGTCAATTCCATATCCTCTGGTCAACCCGGCGGATTTAAGAAAAGAATATTGATCAAATGTAACGTAAAATAAGAAATTCCTATTGATCGAAAAACGCATATATAAACCACCGTATTTCTTTCTTTCCTTATTGCATCGTATAATAATATTTTGTTTACAGCGGCGCTGAGGATTTAAGCTACAAGATACACAATTAATTGTCTTGTTGGTTCTGACTGTACTTTATAGAGATCTTGTTGGTTCTGACTGACTGTACTTGATAGATATATTCTTGGTTCTGACTGTACTTTAAAGAGAACTACTTGCTGCACCTGGTCTTGATACTTAAAATACACTACTTGTTCCCTTATTGACTTGTTGCTAACCAACTTGACTCCTGTCAAAATAGATCCTTATTTCCTCAGCTCAGGTTTTTAATACAATGACGACGATGAATGAGTTAGGGTGGGTAACCTAACAGCTCTTCTATTCACAGGCAAGTATAATCGGTCCTTACCATTCTTACGCTGCTTATGACTGCTTACCTTGAAGGAAAGTGGTTTGGTCAATATCAGCCAGCCAGTAACATTTATGTTTTTTCAGTCCCCATCTGCCTCATCTGAGGCTACCTCACCCGAGCCTGCCTGAAAAAGATAGCCTGCCTGAAGAAGGTCCAGCTTTACAGTCCAGCTTTGTATCAATATTATAAAGAAGCAAGTCAATTAAGCAATTAGTGCTAGTGCTATAGATCTTCTACCCTCGACTGTGAATTATAAAAATACACATCATCCCTTCATACTGATAATTGATTATAATACACAATCACTTGAAAGAGGGTTGGTAGAAGCACGCGTGATCCATCATAACATAATCTCATAATCTGTGTGTGAGGAAGGAAGGGCAGGCAAATCAATCAATCAAGCTTTGTCAGGCAAGTCAATCGATCCATTAAGCTTTGTCGAGGCGAATATGCATCAAGCTTTGTAAAGTCTCTATCGGTTAGTCTCCGTAGGTGGGTGCCATTTTAAGAACCTGGTCGTTATCTCGTCAGCCCCTTTCTATTGAGAGGTGGTAAACTGAGGATGCAAAATGAGCACATTGTTCGCTGTAATTAATTGATCCAGCTTCGGTTTCGATAAAATCTCCACAATGTTTTGGCCTTGCCTTGAGTTTTTAATGCAACTTTACACAACAACAATAAGAACCTTTTGCGGAATCTTTTTATATTCTTTATATATGTAATTTCCTTGCCCTCGGAAGGGCAAGACCTAACGGACCTTATACAACTTTTATATTTATATACTTAGATTGGGTGGGATCTTCTCTACGAACCTTCTTTTTCAAATTCTTTCGGATTCTGGCGCCCAGCCAAAGGCTATGGGAATTATGAGATGAATCGAGTTTACTATTTACAATTTCGAGTTCTTCATCCCGATGGAGCAAATATGCCTACGACCCCCTCAACACGATGTTTTTATTTATACAAAACGCGGTTGGGGACGTTTTTCGGATTGACCGGAACAACTTCTTTAGCAACCCACCCCATCTTTAGAATTTTATTATAGATTACCCAACTTACCTTGTCACCGAACAACCTTCAGTTGAATATCCAACTGGGTGGGACTCTTTTTTATAACCTTCTTATTTCTAGGATTCTCACCCCCAAACAAACCCGGTCGGTAGGTGCCCCGATACGTAAGACCCTGACAGTGAAGGTTTCATACAGCCAGATCCCTTATCTTTGAAGGAAGGCCTTGCTCGGGTGGGCCTAATATTGCTATTGACTTTCTGAAGCCTACTGGCATTACTTATGTGTTACTGTTATATACCAACCTGTTCTATTAACCAACTTATATTTACTCCCTCGCTTAACCTACTGATGCCACAAACAAACTTACAGCGAGCGTTTTATCAGATGGAAGGATGGGCTTCAACAGAGAGCAAGAGCATTGGTTGGACTGGCCTTCAGACACCATTGCTAGGAGATGCTTTCATGATTGCTAGAGATGCTCTCATGTTAGTACCTGTTACTTACCACCTCTTCTCTTTAACAACCTATAGATAGATAGATACTGCCTGCCTCACTTAGACTATACTTTGTAATGCCCTAAACTTAGAGCATTGGATGATCGGATGAAAGGGCTTCACATAGAGAGAGCATCATTGTACGAGCGGGCTTCAACACTTGCTGAAAGGACAGATTCTTAGGAGGTAGGCTAGGCAAGGCAAGACATTCTGACTATTGACCTTTACCCCACTTGCTTTTACTTACGTGTTTCCAACAACCCTGTTATACCCAACCCACCTATACTAGTTACCTATCTAATATTAATTTACCCAACTTACTGATGATGCCCCAACCTAGCCTAGTGCTTCAGGCAGGAAGGAATGCGGGTACCATTATTTAGCTTTTCGGGACGGGCTCCCAGATACTCTAAATTAAGAATGCTAGGACCTTTCCTTTATATGCTTATGGAAGTGGCACAGGAAAGGAACAAACCTCGGATCGTACGTGGAAACTCCCTGTTTCATTTACTATTGCCTGCCTTACTTATTATTTCTTACACGCTTTGATGGGTGGGCATACGGTACGGCACACAGGCTTCCATAAGACTTGCCTTCAGGATTCTTAGTGGTAGCAGTAGCAGCAACTTACCTTTACTTACGTGCGTGCCACCTGTTCTACTATCCTTTACTTAACGCTTCACCCCAACTATGCCCAAACCTCTTACTTTAGGAATGCTAGGAATTCAATTTGGGTGGGGACACTATTAATCTTAACTATGAACCCTTTACTCTGCCTATACCCTCCCCTTACCCCTTTACTCTTACCTCCAACCCGCTGTGAGCGAGATCAGATAAAACAACTGCTTGAATAGGTCCTGGTCCAACTGAGGAGTATGACCGAGAAATAGTTACTAATGTCGCCGGCTAGGATTCCATTATTCTAATTGAGTGCGCGGTTTTTATAAGCTTCAATAACTCTTTCGTTTCGTTCTGGTGGTGCTACGGGTGAAGCTAGAAACAACCTTAATTGGAATGCAGCGGGTGGATGAGAGTTCTGTTTCACATTCTTCGGCAGGAACAATAAAGTACCGAGTAATGGCCACTGCTAGGTATGGGTAGGACTTCTCTTTCCACCGAAACCTTCAGGTCCTTCGTGTGTATCGCATATTCAAGCACAATACATCTGGTGTGAAATAAATCTAGGAGCTCTTTAAATCTCGTGCTGCCCCCGTGCGGCTATTACCGGGAAGAAACTTAGCGAATCGAGGGGGATGGACTTCAAACCGTACTAAATGAAGCCTTGTTGGAGATGGAGTTTGCTATCTACCGACCCAAAGCCTATAGCAAAGGTTCAGTTGTTATAATGTTTTTGGTTCTATAATAGAAACCTCTCCCTACGAGTCTATTATGAACGTAATAACATGTGAAGATGCATCCATGTGTAGTTTAGAATAGACTCTTCCAATCAATAGGTCGAGGGAGAATGTATGGCATTTATGGGCTCGACCGCTCTCTATCCAGAAGTTATCGGATAGGCCTTTTACGTGGCTAATACGTATATAATGGACTCGACCTGTAGTATGTTGTGGTTAATATTTTAATGGACCTTTCCGAGCCCACTGGTTTTATGGTGGAATGAGATGGTAAAATGGATCCTGGATGCTATGGCTAGAATGGTTTATTTCACTTTCCACACGTTTTTATTCTCGTCCAAAGCCTTCCACCACCTAGTCTTCCTATTTTTACTTCTAATTAGATCCAAACGACTCGCCTCGCTCCTCGGCCAATGGCCGAGAGCTAAACGCTACTCTTTCTTTGACCCGAAAGCAGCCTGTGCCCATCAATAAGAAATGGAATATGGTATTCACACTAGCTAGTCGATGTGCCAAACAAAAGTGCATTTTTTTCTGTAGGGCCCTCTTTCGTACGTACTATCGTAGCTGAGTACTACAGGGATCAATCCATTTGGATGTTGTTCCTCGAGCTCCCTCAGGAAGGAGATTGAAGACCCTGAGAACCCTGTGAATTCCCAATCATTCTATCTGTAAGAAACAAACACTGGGAAGAACGGAAAGGATCAACCTCATCCATCCTGGGTGGGCCTCGTTGGTGCGGGGGGGGCTCCCACACAACCCTTCCATCGGCGGGGTAGGAATCAATTATTTAGTTATCAGGAAAGCCTGAAGATTTAGTTCATCGCCGTTCCAGTTAGCAAGCCAAAGTGCACTCGTTCCCTCGTAGGCCTCTGTGCTACATACAATAGTCATTTATCCCCAACAACATGGCAGGCAGCCTTCTCATATTCCGACCCCGGAAGTCGTTCGGGATAGGTCTCACCTCAATATATGTGTCCCACTAGTTTCCCTCTTCTGTTGTTCCTTAATAGCCTAAGCCTTCTTCTGTCCCGGGTCGACGTAGGTAAGCCGGGTCACCCTCCAAAGGGCCATCATAGTGCTGGAAGTCTGAAAAAAGCATAGTTTCGCCCTATCTGAATTGAATAAAGTACACCACCTACCGCAGATAGATTGATAGAGCCTTTGCTGGTGAACGAATGAGGCAATTGACCTATGGGTTTGGGCGATGGCCCACCTATTAACGGGGGTGTCCCCCCAACCAGGGCGACGGCGAGCACCCCTCCACAAGCACGTGACATTCATACAGTACTTTTTTTTTAGCCTAAACAGTTTCAACCTTATCTGTTAGTGCAGCGAAGTATTGACCCTCTCTATATCCACATCTATCTCTATATCTATACCTTTAGTGAGAAGGTCTTTCTCTTCCACCCGAAAGTATATTCATTACCGCACATTACCGCACCGCTTTCCGAGCTAACCCAATCTACTACTGATAGGGAGGGATAACAAATAGGGAAGGGGATAATGCCGCCATGCAAACAGAGGGGGTATAATGCCACCATGCGGAGAAAGTGTGGCTCACCCCTAACCACTATTCATTTCTTTCTTCACGTTCCGAACGTTCCATTTCCAAGTGATGAGAGTCTATTATTTACGTATTAACCATTAGTAAGCCGGAACAGGTCGAACTAAGCTAATTCGTTCTCAACTCGCTCAGAATGAGAGATGTTCGGCGTGCCAATTCGAGATAAAAATCGAACCTCAGTAATTGTTCGATAAGCAGCATATTACCAAGTAGTAGTGGATAAAGCAATAGAGTAAGCATCTCTTCCTGTTATTCAATATCCTTTATAATGTTTCTTGAATCGATGTACATTCCGCTCTGTTCCGTCTTTTGGTACATGCTCTCCTGTTCCGGGATTATGTACATACCTACCTAGTTCCGATAAACGTGTATTCTATATTACCAATACGTTGTTCCGAGAACACGAAATACCTATGGTGTATGGTGGCCGCCCCCCCCTCTCTGGAGTCAATGCCGGGTCTCTTTCATCCCTGGGCGAAGTTACTTTATTTGCGCGGGCCTTGTTGGCACTTGATGACGATGGATCAACTAGCACTAGGTAATCGGGGTAGACTGCCTTTGCTATTACTATCTTTGTTTATGATGCTAGTGAAGCTACTCGCTTTAGATCTTATGCTTAAGCCGCCGTAGCCTTTGTCTCTGCTGCTTCTGAGGTTCACCTTACCTTAACAAGTTAAGGTAAGTATCGATCAACTTAATCTGGGATTGTGGGCACTTAATGCGTGCGGAACGGGTCCCACTTAATCCGCGCCTGAAGGAGACGGATTTTCACCTGGATATGGGCCTGGAATTCTTTCTGGAACCCTGCCCGGGGAAGCCTACGGTTCAATATATATAATGACCGCCTACAGAATATATAACGCCTATACTATGATAATATTCTAGTGTTTGCAGGGCAACTGGTTAAATGGGTGAAACCGCTACCGCCTATCCGGCTGATGGGTAAACTAAGTCCACCGTATCTCTAATGGGATCTGGAATGGGTTCTGCAATCGATACTACCACCCTTGCTTCTGCTCCCATCTATGCCTTTGCTGGGCGAGGTGCTGGCTCTTTAACTCAATCTCGAACTGCCTCTCTTTGGTCCGTACCAGCTCTGGGTCTTGTATGGTCTAAGTATATTGTAGCCTTTTGTCATAAGCACTATTACAAGCTCTTCTATTAAACTTGCGACATAAGGGGCCAAGCTCTAATGCACGTAAAGTAAAGACTGGTGTCGGTGTCCCTACCTTACAGGTCGTTAAAGGGTAAAGCCGAGGTAGAGTATCTGTCCGGATATGTATCTATCCTGTCCTGGGAAACCAGATATTCTCTTTCCTGCGTTTTGCAACTGAGTTAACATGTGGATTTCAAACTAAATATCGATCCGGAACCGGGGCAGTAGTTTTAGGTGCGGACTCACCATTTGTGTAGGCTATAGTAGTAAAGGCAGGGGGGCTACGACAGCAGAGGTAAAGGAACCACCAAAGAT
>Ga0228600_1000148_pt1 | contig 10124 bp, 9 predicted proteins | sample CRU5metagenome_FD_182730 | JGI IMG/M metagenome (GOLD analysis project Ga0228600, IMG submission 182730) | Spruce roots microbial communities from Bohemian Forest, Czech Republic - CRU5 | ecosystem: Host-associated > Plants > Roots > Unclassified | place: Czech Republic: South Bohemian Region... | reverse complement strand
GGCCATGCTCCGTCATAATTACATATATAATTCATCCCGGAATGATCTCTCTCATTCAGGCTTGGATCATGGAAATCGGAATTACATATTTGAATGACCCACCGACCCAATAAGGAAATTAGGAATAACCACCTTATCGCTACGGGAAAGGTATAACCCTGAGCTCTTTGAGGTACTACGTTGCTCGACCAAAGGGAAAGGATAGATAGGAATAGGTAGAAAGATAGATAGGGATGTGGAGAAATATTTTGAATAGCCAGAAGAGGAAGGAGCGAGCCCGCTTGGAGCATTGGAAGATCAGCAGGTCCTCCCAGAAGCAAGTTAGTTAGATACCGGGGATGCTTTGACTTGTGCCTTTGCTCATGGTGCTACAGGTTCATTAAGGGAATTTGCCATCCCCCACCCTTCCCCTCTCCGGAGTGGTCTCACTTCTGTCTCACTTCGGAAGATCAATCCAAAAGAAGCAATTGTGGCAGCAACAGGTGCATCAACTCAGCAAGCAAAAAAGATCGAAACTATAGAAAGTAAGATACCTAGCCATCAGCAGCAAGAGCGCGAACACATCAACGCAGAGACTAGGAAAGATGGACTACCAGCAGCCGACTTCGGCCAGATGCAACAACCAGTAGCACGGCAACAACATCCTGGCTAGAAGATCTACTCAGAAACTTGCCAACCAGTATTGATGACGAGGATCCTTTAGTTTCCCTCGATAATTTTGGTTTAACGGGAAGAGAAAATTCATCACGAAGCAAACCCATAAACTGAAGAAAACCAGTAATGAATGGGTCATGATCGAGACTACAAAGTCAGTAGTGGTGGACACCGGGCCACTCCCATAACGATAGCTACCACTGGAATCGCAACGACACAAGCTTCCAAGGAAGTGATTTTCAAGCTCATGGAGGAAATAAAATAACATAAATAACATATAGCCGGTCTTTAGAATCAAGTAAATTAGAATAAGGCTTCGAAGCATAATCTAACCGAGTTCATTACGTTCGCTCACATGCAAGAATAACAGATCATGCCACTAATCCATGATTTCTATAGGCATATTCACGCATGCAAAGGATTAGTCATTAGCACTACAGTGGTAAAGCAATAGTTGGAATGGCGGGTTGTGGATATGGAGAAGAAGAGGCAACAATTAGATGAGATTGTCAGATGGAAAGAACAGCATAAGACCATCCATGCCAACGTGCGTCCGCTAAGCCGAGATGAAATAAGTCTGATTTATTCCAGCATCAGACGTGTTGAGTATAACCTCAAGGATGTCGTAGAAGATCTGGACGCTTTAAAGCAAGACAACGAGAATTATCTGACGAAAGTTGTGGAGATGGCAGAATTGCACCGAGTGCCTATTTTTCCAAACAAGGATGAGCCCCTTCCATTGAGAGACCTCATGGAGTTGTTGTACCAATACACCGAAGAAAATAAGTAACAAGCATCTGCAGCCTTGAGCAATATATCAATCCCCAAAAGGATATTAGCCATTTTGAATTGGTTAAGTTCGTGGAGGAACCAAACACCGCCAAAGTATTCTTGGTGGACTATTCATACTCCTCCCAATTAGGCAAGCGCCACTACCATTCTTTTTGACTCTGACTTTAATGAGGTAAGGCCACCTCTGGATGAAGTGACAGGGGGAGACTATCGATAGCGTGACGATCCCGAAATGCGCTAACGCGTGCTGATCGAATCCATTACGCCCAAACTCTATATAGCTACCCGAACCTCCGTACGACCAACCCGCTACATGTCACCTGCGGCTAAGGCACGGGAGGCACCAGAGCAAGCAGCGGAGACACAGACAACAGCATGGGCATAGGTAGCAAGGGCAAAGGTAGTTCGAGAGCCAATGGCAGTAACAGATCCAAATTAAGTGCTCGCGGTTTTAGTTCCAAAGCCTGTTCCTGTTCTGGGTGAAGTTGATCCGGAACCACAATAGCAGATGCAAGGGTGGTAGCACCAATTTAGATTTATCCGGTCGAAGAAGCGCTAGTTTCACCCGCCGGGGACCCCTTGAAGTTTACCTTGGGTAGGGGTCTTGGCATCGATGGGAAGAGATAGAAGCAAAGCCACTAGCATCAGTTTCAGTTCCAAATCTACTTCCATTAGTGGGTTACCCCATTGACCGGGTGAGAGTACCATCACAGGTGGTAACATAAGTGTTGCCAATTGGTTTGATTGATTCAGTCGAATAAGCAGGTTTACCACTACCATCAGCAGTTGCATTTTACCCAGTCGAAGAGCTAGTTTATTTTGTTTACTCAGATCCTGTGGAAGATCCAGAGCTAGTTTACCGAGTGAAAGCATCCCTCCCAGATCTAATCTTCTGAATCTAATGCTATAGGTGCTCCTGCTTCTGGAACTACTTAAACTAGTGGGGGTGCTTAAACGCTTCAACGACTGCTTAACCATTTAAAGGGGCTTAAACAACCGAAACAACTGTCTCTGCTGCAGGATCTGCTGCTGGTACTACTGCTTCTCCCTATGTATAGGTGAATCATGCCCTTGCCCCTGTTCTTCCGTTGAACCAAACGAAGGTATGCGTAGCGAGGTGCTGGATCAATAAGGCAAGCTGGTGGGTGGCTTACTGGCGAGCTGGCTGTCTTTATGGCTTGGCCTTGGTGGGTCTTGTAAATCGACTACTTAAACTGGACCTGGAACAGCTTGTGCTGCTATAGTGACGGGTGCTCCTGTTAACCTTTCATGCGCCGTATATAGCCAAATCTCAGTGAATACAGTTTCAAGTGGGTATACCAGTCCAGTTCATAATCCGTTTCATATCCAATTCCAGTAGCAAAGGCATAACCATTACCCCTTTAACAACCATATCGCGAATAACTTATATGTTGCGTATACTTAATAATCGTTCAAGTTCTATAATTAATTCATAGCTGCGGTAAATAATAAGCTGCCGCTTCTGACTGTTATATTGTGGGCTCTGCGTCCTTTATTATAGTTACCTTTGCCCCCGCTAGTAGTGTATCCTACCGGTAAACCAGCTATCAATCTGTGTCTGGGCCTTTGTCTCGATCCGCATCGGGATATCCATATGGATAAGGAATAGGCTATCTAACCGCCTCTGCTCCTGCCGACTCCATTGATTAACCAACATAGGTAGAGGTGGAAAAGGTAGTAACCTAGGTTGAACTATAACCAGTTGATGAACCTGTGCTTATGCCTTTATTTCTACTTATGCTTGCTATGTTGCTGCTTGCTTTGGATACTAATAGGAGGAAATGAACCATGAATTAGATACCAGACAACCATTCATTCATTTTCATTCCATTCTTTCCATGAAAAAACAACCATTTTCGAGTGCAAAGAGAGACACAGTTCGTGAGCATGATGAACCCTAAATTTAAGGTGCAGAGGAAGCCGACATTCATGTGCTGAGAGATTGAAAATCGAAGGGAACTTTGTGTTATTGGAAAACCAGGGATTTCGAGAAGTAATCCGAGCTAACAGAGAGCCAGAAATTCGAATGCTTGATAAACCCAGTGTAGGTAGAAATCTCTGATGGTTTAGTAGCTTGGACCTTTCTATGCACACATTGAAGAGCACTGGAGGGAAGGGGATGCCCGAGGGATCATATAGTAGAGAAGGGGTACCTTCCTTGTGTTCAGTGCTGTAGGTATTGTGGGTGCCAAGGATGGATGAAGCCAAATGAGATGCCTGTATCTCAGAGGTGATCTCACCGGCTTAGCATTCTATTTCTCTATCTCTTTGAATGCTTTATAAACCCAGCTGTGTGATGGCTTAGCATTCTTCCTTGTAATGGCCTGATAAACCCAGCTGTGTGCTGGCTTGGCTGAGTGAAATCATTGATGAGAAAGACTGTGAGTGAGCCTGTAGAGTTCCCTTTCCTATGGAAATAATTGCCCAGCTCGGGGGTGGCCTCTTAGCAGAAAGACTATATGCTGGACAGAGTGCCTACGGTTGGGTGGAACATTGCTCTTACACAGTCAGTTGCCCAAGACAACAGATAAGGCCAGTTTATTGATTGAGAATTCACCAGGATAGGGCGAGCTGTCGTTAGGTAAATATTCCAGACATAAGGCCAGGTTCACAGAGGATAATCTCCCATCGACTGCCGCTGAAAACATGCAAGAAAAAGTGAAAGATGGGAATCCAAGTGATTTAAGTGTATGTCACTAGGTAAAGAATGTTTAATGAAGCCTCACTTGTTTAAGCAATATTGTAATTTATTGATTTCATAAAGTAGTAATTCTCACAATTGTTGAAATAGGAAAAGTGAAAATAAGTCGAATTTCGTAATAAGTTAAGAACTAGAAGCTTAAGCGTCATCTAGGGTGGCTTAAGAGTCATCTAGGATGGCTCAAGATTCAGGGAGTTGGAAGGCCAAGAGACATGAACTAAAACTATAAATAGAGCTATTGCATTCAAGCAAAGGGTTCTCTTTTCAGGTTCTATTTTTTGCATTGTAAGCTATCTTTCTATGTTAATCAAGAGACTATTAATTATCTAGTGTGTTTAGACTCTGACAGAGTTGTGCTTGGTCTTGGGACTATTCTATCCTCTCTCAGTTCTCTTGGTGCTTATTAGTGTGAGCATTCTAACCTATTGGACCATTCTTGTGTTATGGTGTGTATTCTCACTTATCTTATGCTCATGATCTCTAAGAATAGTCCAGACGGTTGTCCTCTCTCCGCAACTGGGCTTGGTGGGGGCCTGGTGGCTTGTTCCTTTCTTTTCCTCGGTCGAACTGGCATGAGAGCTAGTGGCTCATGCACTAGAATAGGAACCTGGTTGAAGTCTACATCTTCCTCGCTGAGCTTATTCTTTGGGAAAATGAAAAAGCTTACTCCCGAAGAATGAGGGTGAGGAAGGAACTAGCTCGACCAACGGGAGAGGAAGGATGACTCGAGGAAGGCCATTCATTCGTAACAGCTCTCTCCCTCGAGAGCGGCTCTATTACTGTCCCACCCCAATAGCAGGAGTTGCTGTTATATCCCTACCTCCCTCTTCCCATTCTAAAGTTTCGGGTTGCTCAGAAATGAATTTATATAACCTGCCCGCAGACGGAGATTTCCCCCATTCCGCTTTGCTTATGTGAGATGTTTCCAACTCGTATATCCAAAGATCTTTCCCCCGATCCGCATTTTCAAAATTATCGATCATGAAATATGGAGATAAATGTGCATGGATATAGATGGATGCTGTAACCCTTCCTTATGAGCCTTTTTCCGCAGAAGCTAAATAAGGGGAGGGAGCCTATTGTATGTACTACGCTGCTACTGGTGGTTATGAAGGGAGTAGACATTTGAAAGGTCCTACTGCTTTTAAGGTGTAAGGGTGGGTTAGTGGTTCGAGTTGGTTTCGACACCTAAGCGAGTGCCTATACGAGATCCATGTCGTTAGTAAGGACTTGATGGAGTCTCTTGAATGATTCATTCGCTAGAAAGAAGTGTTCCAAGCTATGCATAGAAGGGGTCAAGGGGAGGTGGAATCAAATATGGCCAATAAGTATTCGAAATGAAGATATATATATGTCTTTTAATTGTCACGATGTTCGGTAGAGGCGATATAACTATCACTTCATTATTAACTCAATATTGGGATGGAAGAGAAACTCTATCCATCTCTCTATCCATCCCCAATCCCTCCATACCAGAGGATCCCATCAGAGATAGAGATAGAGATAGAGATAGAGATAGTATTGTATTGGTAGTTGTTAGAAAACCTACATTATATCTCTTTTAGGGCCCTGGTGTAGGATTTTAGAGTGAACTCTCCAAGGCCATCTAAATGAAACTAGTAATGAAATAAAGAGTGAAAAGTATAATAGTAATGAATGGTACTTGCCAGGAAATCACCTCTTACATAGGTGTCAAGCGCTAGGTCAAGATGACGAAGTACTGAGATTATACCTTTTTGCTTATTCAATGGGTGGATGCGTAATAGGGGACTTTGGTCAATTTGGCATGTTACTCGGAGTGAGGCCTTCTTGCTAAAGTCTCGGTCCTAGGATGAAGTCCTATATGTCCCATCCCAATGTAGAAGCTTGACCCATTACTCTTTTTCCTAGTTAACAATTGCAAAGTGGCATCCTTTGTGAATTTTCCAATGGTGTTCTTCATAAGTGACTGCAAGTGGGAAGTGCTTGCGGTACCTGAGGATGATATGTAATCTTTGTCTCAGCACCCCTGGAGGTTTACCATCTTCATGAGGGAGATTTCACTTTGGGTTATTATTTTGTGTAGATTTCTATAAATGCTTCTCGCAGCTTCACTAGTTGGACTTGGGCCCTTATCATTCCAGGCTTACTTTTGGAAGGACCTATTCGAGCCTTTACTAGTTGGACTCATGGATTTAATGACCTTGGGCTAGATTTTGGAAGGGTGTTCTTGACTTGATTGGTGCTACCTTTAAGGTGTTTTTGTATAGTAGAGTGCTTATTGTTGTAGCACGGCCCTAGGTTTCTTTTGCTAGAGATGTATGGTTCATCGCTTAGGCCTAGTGTTCCAAAGTGGTTTACTAGTCGCCTTATAGATCTAAAAGGAATAAGGGTCTTCTTCCTAAGATAATGGAGCTACCTACAGTGAGGTACAAATTAGAAGTCCCAGAACGCTCAGGGAGTGATTCTGATGACAAAGTGTGTACTGCTTTGAATAACCCTGTGAGATAAAAACCCAACAACAATTAAAAGGATTACTTTTTTATATATTTGGATGAGAAAATCATAAGGCTAGAAAGGGTTCATCCTCCTCCTCCCCATGACAATACTTACCCTCTGGAAATAGAGGACATTGAAAACTCTTCTTCAATAAATTGAAACCCTCCTCTGGTTGATCCACAAGATCCTCTTATCATTCAAATGGGTGAGTTCTAGCCCAAAGATCTGTCTTCTTTCTTACTCAGTCTTCCTCATTCCTAGTTGGGGATGGTGAACGTTGAGGGATCATCAGGTACAGGAGGATCCAACCTTGCTAACCCTAGGGAATCTACAAGGGGCACCAACACCTTCATAGGAGTGTCAGTTGGTGGAGCTAGCCCTTCTATTAGTATTCCTTTGTCAGGTAGAAACATCTCTGTAGGAATGCCATTTGCTAGCACAAATATCCCATCTCTTGGATTCCCTAGCCTTAGAATGCCTTTTGGAGGCGGAAACCCTTCCAGTTTTGGAATTGTGTTTAGGGGTGGAAATGTCTCAAGATATGGATTTTCCATATGATGTGAGACTATTCCTAATTTTGGAGTCCCTATGGGGGCACATTTGTTCCTAATATGGGATTTGCTTATGGTGGGAATTTCACTCCAAGTCCTGGTTATCAGATGAGCACAAGCCCTATCATCAACTGTAGAAACATTGATAGGGACAGTTATTTAGGAGGTAGTGTTATGCAAGGAGGTGCACCAAGTCCATCATAGGGTCAGTTTTAGACTACGCTTATTTCCCTAATTCTTGGCAATGCTTAATTTGCCCAACTTGTCTCGGCTCACGATCAATCCAATAAGCCATGACCCTTCATGGCCTTCCATTTCTGCTAAATTGCCTTTAGACATTCCTAAGTTTGAAGACAAAGCTGGAGAAGATCCATTGAACCACGTGATGACCTTCTATTTGTGGCGGTCTTCTAATTGCCTCATGGATGATAGTGTGCATGTGCAACTTTTTCAGCGAACCCTAACAGGGATTGCAGTAAAGTGGTACATTATGTTGCCTCATGCATCTCATAATTTCTCTACATCTCTGGAAATGGTATTTTTCACACACTTCCAGTTGCCAATTCATTACACGACTGGAACTAAGCTCTTAACATCCCTAAGATAGAACACTTCCACCCACATATCAGATCATGATCATGAGTGGAGAAGACACTATCAAATGATCAGAGCTGAGATTCTAGATAAACTCTTAGCGGACTTATTTGTGAAGTCCATACTACCAAGTATTGCAAAAGATGTAGCCCTATAAGGCGTGGTCATAGAGGAGCAAGTTATCCTTAAGGCCCAATAACTATATTTGGGTTCTTCTCAGTCTCAGATGCTATATCGGATTATACCTAATGCACATAGATCTGAGAAGGAGAAACCTATGACAGTTCCTCATGCTGATGGCATGATAGGATCTACTAGAAATACTTCAGTTAACTAGGTGGGAAATCAAATGGGACACGTGTCCATGTATATTAAGCCACCTTCGGCCGCACCGAGTGCTCAACCTGCTTTAGTCCCTGTGCAGAGGTCTGATGTCAACACGGTCATGTTTACAAACCCAAATGACAATCAACAACCCATAGGTCAGAAGAATAGTCGATGAAACAATTCCAAGGGACGAGGGGAGATAAAAATGAATAATGGAAACAACAATAATATGAGTGGAAAGAAAGAGAAAAGGAACTATTAGTCTTAGGAATACGCACCCAATGGGCGGCCAGCAACCACACTTCTTACAGTCTAAAGCGGGACAAACTACAACGCTGACCCACGTAACAGGGACAACAACTAGGAGCATTTTTGCATGAGTAGCCAACATGTTCTCGAATAAGAACAAACAATAGCAGGCATGGTCAATAGACTATATGTTATCGTATAAGAGAGAAGCGCGCATGTGAGCGGATATAAAAAAGACATACATCCGCAGGAGGCAAGGGAACACAACGACAGAGATCATCACACATAAAAAGAACACCACCTAAGGCACGCCAGACGGGCGAGGAAGCGAAGGAGGGGAGCTTCATCAGATTACTAGGTTTCCGGAAGGTACTTATGACTCTATGTGTGGATAGAATAGGCTTCCCATCCTAGGAACTTGATACAAACAGAGGCAAAGGCGAACCCAACTCTTAGATTTTCAACGCCCATTCTTGCCACAAGTAGATTCTTTTGATTGTGCAGTCGCTTCTGACCTTGATTAAGTAGTTGATCCAGTCGATGAACCAAGTGACCGGGTAGACCCTAGACCCAGAACCATAAGTATAGTAGACTCAGAACCATAAGTATATTAAAACACCATAAGCAGGTGCAGATCCTATAAGGGCAGGTGCAGTTGATCCTGGAGCAGAAGCAAGGGTAGCATTAGAAAAGGTCAGAGTAGGGCTAGCCCCAGCAGCAAAGCTAGCAGCAGAGCAAGCAGGAGGAGAAGCAACAACAGTAAAAACAGGAGCAGGAGCATAAGTTCTATCAACAGAAGCGAAAGAAGCAAAGGCAGTTACAGGTGCAGATACAGATCCTCTATATGCAGATAAAGATCCAGAGTTAGTTGACCGAGCTTATCCACCAACACCACCTATAGCAGAGGCAGTTGAAGCGGCACCAATAACAGAGTCCCCAGTCCCATATACTGTTGTTTCAGTAGATCCTTTAGTAGATCCAGCAATTGATTCTGTTGATTGTACAGATGACCTTGAACCAGCCCTTTCTGTCGATGCTGCAGTTGACTCTGCAATGGAAGTACCAGGAAAGGCAGCAAAGCCAACAGCAAAGGACGACAGGGCAAGGGCAGAGCTTCTAATAGTTAGGTGGGAGTCATTAGTAAAGAGTAGTTCCATTTCCAGATAAATACCTAGAAGCAGATACAGAACCAAGCCCATCAGCCCTTGATCCAGTACCAGCGACAGAATAAGCAAAGGCACCAGTAGCAAGAGAAGCAAGGGTAGCTACTAGAGAAGCAGCACCAATGGCAGTCGTTGTATATTCTGTTGGTTCAGTAGTTTACCCAGCAGTAGGATAAGTAGTTGATTATGCAATTGATCCAGACAGATACATATATAGAGAGCGTGATGCAGTTCCGGATGCTCGTGGTGAAGATTATGAGTTTCTTGATCGTGATCCAGTTCGTGATTGGGATTCAGAGGTTTGTGATTGGGTTAGAGATCGAGATGAAGATCCTGCCCCATAGCTATATTTCTATTGCTTAGTGGAAAGGCTATACCCATATGTATCTGGGTGTATCTGGTCCATCAGCTTTTGCTTCGTCCCACTATTATTTTGGCTCGAGGCAATAAACCTAGCAAAATCCGAGACTAGGAAAGAAGCAAATCCAATTGCATATCCAAATCCACCAAATGCAAACTACCAAGCACAAGACAAGCACATAGGTAAGCCCAGTGTGATATTCAAAGCCAACAGGGGTAACATATATTCTCTGG
>Ga0228600_1000146_pt1 | contig 10285 bp, 5 predicted proteins | sample CRU5metagenome_FD_182730 | JGI IMG/M metagenome (GOLD analysis project Ga0228600, IMG submission 182730) | Spruce roots microbial communities from Bohemian Forest, Czech Republic - CRU5 | ecosystem: Host-associated > Plants > Roots > Unclassified | place: Czech Republic: South Bohemian Region... | reverse complement strand
AGGCCGGCAACCAATAAGGCCGGCGACCAAATAAGGCCGGCGCAGGCCATTTCTTCCCCTCAAATACGCGCAGGACCTTACCTTACTTAGAAGGGGTTGACCGGCGCAGGAAGGACCAACTCTTCGAGCTCAGGTAAGACCCAGTCAGGACCAACCCAGGTTAAAAAAATGAGAGGAAGAATGGCTCACCTGACATCGGAGGGTGAGGGTTTATCAGGACCTTACTGGCTGGCTGGGTTGACCCAGGACCTGATAAGACCTTTCAGGCCCAGAATCAGGGGGGCCTTACTCTTCAAGTAGGTTCGCCTATAACGTGTAAGGGCCTTGCCATGACTTATGTAACGAAATAAACACCAGGAACGAAGTGCTCGACCAAAGGTACGTTAAGTGACTCGACCCAAAAAGGGCGAGGAACGAAGTCGCTCATCCATTCATGGGTGAGGGTGTTAACGCTCACTCATCATATGGGTGAGGGAGAGGAACTTTTAGTTGCTCGATCGACCATAGATAGGGAGATCGAGGAAAGAAGTCTTCGTAAAGTAAGAGGCATTGGAAGGACTTCCTGGTGTACACCTCGTAATAGGCGGACCTATTTGATACAGTGAAGGTCTTCATTCGTACATTAAGAGGCCCACTTTACTAAATACCCCAAAAGACTTTCCTGGGGCGGACCTGTCTGGGTTTCCGGATTAAAAATAGAAGGGTTTCTAAGGATCATATCTGTAGGGTTTACTTCGCGTTAGAAGGGTGGTTGATAAGGACCTTACTGGGTGGGCAGGACCTACCTTACCGCCCGCCTGAAAGGCCCCTTCGCAGAGCTCTTTGAGGGGAATAAATATGAGTAATCCCCTAGAGGAGCTCAGGTAAGTGCTTTCATCGGGTCTTCTGGCGGGCGAAGAAGTCGTGTCCGTCCTGCCGCATCTGCAACGTCCCCCTATCTATCCATACGAAAGGGCAATTCACTCGGTGACTTTCGCGGTCGCCCTCACTAAACCGACTTGGATCTGAACTACGATTCAGATTCAGTCTGACTGAAATCGGATTGACTTTTCGTTCCGTATTCTCTTCAATGGAGATTGGATCACCGCGGGACACTTTAGAACGAGTTATGTTACCCATTTCATTATTCACACGAATCTTTCGGTGACTTATCGGCTGCCTCGCTTGAGGAATAGTTTCACGGAAATGGGGATCGTGCTGCTGGTCATTAATTATATATGTAATTATGCGAAGATCCGGGTTGATCAGGTAGAAATTGGGCGTGTCTGACTAGCTGGGTTGACCGGTGCGGGCCCCTCACCCAAAGGTTGGGTTTCTTTTTCGATAAATCCCTCGCCCCCCTCCGAATAGACGAATGAATGGGAGAACGGAGGATCGAGGGGTTGTAATTGACAGCTAATGATATGACAGCAATTGCGATTCACTCACACTCACATAGTAGGGATATTTCGTGGCCCCGCATTTGGCCCGCTCGGGAACGTGGAACGAAAGAAGGATTCTGGAAAGGATTTTTTCACAATCAATAGATCGATCGGGAACGCACCACCACGGCCAATGGTTCACTCCCCCTTAATCCCAGTCATCAATCGCTAATATAGCCCTAAACAAGAATTATTGAACGACGAACAACCAGAACCTATTACTCACTACGACAATTTCCATTCATGACAACAACTTCAACAGTGTACTTTAGTGCCACTACCTAGCTTAGCTTAGTAGGAAGCGCCGCGCCATTGGAAAATGAAAAAATATGCATGTCCGATGAAATGGTTGTTGCTACCTGCTCCAATAACGAATCATTGTAATAAGAACTCGGTTTATAGATTTTATCAATTGGTGGAATATCTCCAGACACATATCTTTCCAGTTGTCATTGTTCCGAAGGAAGAGAGTATCGGATCGGCTTTTCCAGTTCGTCCTATTCAGATATTCACGACCACACTAGATTCTCTTTCAGATAGACCAGGAGAAGGCTGGGGTGCCATCACAACAGGGATGCTCGCCTGGCACTTATCTAATTGACCCGATAGTTTTTATCTCTTTTGGGAACGCCCAGATATGTGCCAAAGTAACTGCCCCCATTCTTGAAGGCTCGTGCCCCGTGAGTCGCCAATCCCTAAAACTCTATATAGGAGCTCGCCTTTTCTATACATGTATCGGAACTTCCTTGCACCAGCAAGCAGCGCATGTGGCCTCCCGTTCAGAGGAACTGTTAGCACAGGGCACCACCGTGACTCCTTTCTACGGGCCCGGTCTGGGAGGTTGTGTTGCCTCTGCCGTCCAAATTGACTGTAAGAAAGAGGGGGCTGGACACGAGGAGCTGCAGAAAGCTATAAGGTCCCCCTTCCGACATCATCCCCCAAAATGACCCCCCGGAAATTATGTTCCCTGTTCGAACTTCCGAGTGCATTAATGAAGAATAGCATGGCTGGCAGCCCAATCAGTGGAAGACCTTCAAACAATTGAAGGTCTCTGCTCGGGTAAGATCCTCTTTATTAACCACCTATTTAATTTAAGCGGTGGACTCATATCCTATTGAATAGCCCGTTTACTCAGTTGACAAAGTCTCAGAACCAGTAAAGGCAGAGGCTAGGGAACAACCACTTAGGTCACTTCGGTTACACACACAGCTATCGCCCACACACAATATTTCGCAAAGCTAGCTCCATCCGCCATAGATACATGGATAGGGAATCCAACCCGTACCCATTCCGTTCAGATACCGGTGTCCTCACTACGCTTAGCATGTGGGCCCTTAGAGACCGAACCACATACCCATGTAGTTCGTGTTAGGGGAGCGAAAGGAATTCACGCAGTCACCAAGCTAGGCGCTACTACTTTTACTTTACGGTGATCTCTTGGTTCAATGACCATGTAGCTTCCGAGTCAAAGCAAAGGTCCTGGTCTAACCTCCACCTTGACGTACTAATGAATCACAGGTAAAAGGGTGGGATGCACGTAATGACCTACATACAGGTACGTTCTATACCTAGTTTGGTGCTCTACCTATTTTGTGAAATAGCGATTTAGCGGACCACCAAAGGGTAGCGTAGCCACCGTAGTTTGCACTATAGGAGGGAACTAGCTCGACCAACGGGAGAGGAGGGCTTTACTGAAGATCCCATTGCAGAGAGGAGGGCTTCTTATCCCGTAGTCCTAGGGTGCTAAAGTGTTTCCCTTATGAGCGCAGGGTCACCCACTAAAAGGGGCGACCCATTACGGGGATCTCTCCTAGCAACGTAGATAGACCTTTCAATCAATCCATCTATCCCTCACTGGTAGGGTCAGATCGGAATGGATGTACGGCTACGCCTTCCTTGCATCAATTGCCGATGATTATCTTATCGAACCGATGATTCTAACTGTTCAGTCAGCCGATGACTCTATTCCAGTATCGAGCTGTAGATAGGCCTTTTCATAAACGTGTCTATTATCGAGCTTATGAACTATTCTATCCATTCTAACCATTGAGATGGGTCACGAACCATTGATTCTATCCATTCTATCCATTTCTATTTTATCCATTACGAACTGGCTACGAATGAGTAGTATCCTCAATCTAACAGGTATGTCTGTGCTGAAAATGAGTATGACTGGCTTGAACAAAGATAGACTCTAATAGAGTCTCTAGTCCATTAGCCACGTAGATTGCCAATGATTCTATTATCGAGCTGATGATTCTCGAACTCTCGAGCTGTAGATAGTCCATTAGCCACAAGGAACCAGCCCGTTGATTCTCTCCTTAGCCCGGCTAATGATTCTATTAGCGAACCAAGGATGGCTGAAAGGATTTATACGCCAAGCTTCGCCTTCCAATCAATCGATCAATCATTCTCCCACCTCGCTCGCCTGACTAGGGTGCATATAACATTACATAAGCGTCCCGTGTTCAGTTGGACCTGTGTAGGTGCGAAAGTGCTCTGGTAGCAAGATCGAAGATGTCAGGTAGATAGATCCAGGTAAGAGAGATCCATCCGGGCGGCATCAATCGAGGTCTCAATCAGGTCGATGAAGACCAGGTCTCCGGTCGATGAAGGCAGGTCGGAAGGTATCAGGTATCAGGTCGGTTTAGTCGAGCGAAGCAGCATCATCGGTGTTCTTGTCGAGCGAAGCAGCATCGGGTGGTGTCGTCTGCCTAGCGTCACATTCTATCGTAACGGGTGGGTCTATCCACAGGTTCTCGGCACACGTTCTCGGCACACGTTCTAGCCACATGGGTTCGACCAGCCTCGTGTTAGTTCCGTCAAGCCTAACGTCTAGCCACCACAGGTTCTAGCATCCACAGGTTCGTCGACCAGCCTCGGTTTAATTAGCTCCGTCAAGCCTCACATCTAGCCACCACGGGTTGTAGCATCACGGGTTCGCCCAGCTTCGGTTTCTTTCGCCCAGCCCTCGGGTTCGACCAGTGAGAGAGAGGAGAGGTGGCGGGCCTATTTGAATCTAGATTTTAGAGGTACCAAGGCAATGAAAAAGAAAGTAAACGGGTCAGTTAGAGAGAGAGGGTGCTTAGCAGGGATGCGATAAACCTCTTTCATTTACATTTTAGCCCACTGGAAACTCTCTTTTGAACCTGATATGATATGAGTTCCACAAAACTGGCTTAAATACTCTTACTTGGTGGGTACCATGCTATCGACCTTCTGCCTACTTGCATTACCTTTATGTGCGACAGCAACCAACAGTCTTGGATCGGTGGATCGTTTTCACTGCCCTCTTTATTAACTACTGCCATAATTTAGAGATTGGGGGTAGGCACTTAGAACTTTCCTATTTACCTTTGCCTGCGGGAAACCCTTTCTTTCTGTTCGGACCTAGACCAACAACCTAGCGAGCGTATTAACCACCCTTTCTATACCGGCTCAATTACCTGCTTAACTTAGAGCATTCATTGCACGGGCGGGCGTTTTAAAACACTTGCTGGAGGAATGCTTAGTGGTAGCAGCACTATTGATCTTGTCGGGGGGACGAGCTTCACCCTAAATAGACCTCTGCTCCGTCTTATCCTTTTTATCTATCTGACCCCGAAAAGTCGTCCCCAGCACCTACTCCTTCGGTTTAAGCACCTTCTTTCCCAACCTCGGACCCTCCAACAACACAACCTTTGATTTATCCCAAACGCGTTTGACGAAGGTTTTTTGGATCGACCGGACCAACCCAACAAACTGGGTGCCTGCCCCCAACCTGGTGCCTCATATGGGAATCTTATAACGTCTTATAGATTATAGGATTTATACCCCACCTTTAGTATTACTTTAGGATTAGATAGATCCATTCCATGCCTCATCTTTTGTTTTGTATTCTTGAGCAAGCACCCCACCTCACCTTGAGTTTCATATGCAACGGGATTCTTCTCTACGAGCCTTCTTATTGCTATTATTCCCCACCCCCACACGATATGTAAGACCCTTACAGTGCCAGCCACAAGGACGGATGGTTTAATCCTCGCACTTACCTTTTTATCTGACCCCTTACCCTTTCTTGTTAGTCAGGGATCTTCTTTATGATTCACCTTTTAATTATGCTGTATCTTACTTATGAAACTTATTATTAGCTTTATTTACTACTGCAACTCTTTACCGTGCGTGCATCAAACACCAAGCTAACCCTAACTCCCCTCCCCCTCATTATATCCCACATAAATTGGATACAAACTTGCTATCCCTTCCATCCGGTTATTAGATTATCTTTATGGAGGAAGATTCAGATAATGAGCATTATAAGTCTAATTATATGTGATTTCGGCGTCGATATATCACTCTTAAAAACCTCTAATTTGATCTCTAACTTGGCTTTAACTACTTACTTTTAACTACTTACTCTTATGGTGAAAAAGCAACTTTCATCAAGTGAGTGGGAAACCAATCTCGGGAACAATTAGATTCTTCTTGAAGAGAAGAGCGTATTGACCCTTCCATAACTTCTCTATTTCTTGAAGACGTATTGGCCAAGGATCATATTGATAATGATGAACGAATCAAAGGTCGAATGAAAATGTTTATAAATCGTGCTAAACTAAAAGGGAACCACCATTTATACAGTTTTCGATATTAGTAAGATGCGTTCCTCTAACCCGACCTTCATCTTTCTCTTTACTTCAAATCAGAGCCTATAGGCCGAGGATCATGGAAGAACACACACTCGAAATAAAGGTTGATTAGGTTGGCATCGCTTATGAGACTGGCATTGCTTATGAGGTTGGCATCGCTTATGAGACTGACATCGAAGCATGCTAAAAGGACATATTTAGTTGGTAACTGTGTAATGAACTATTCTTTCTTATTCTTGCTTAATAAATGATTGCCTATACGTAGCGCTAAAAAAGGTGGGTATACCCCTATGGGAGTCAGGCATACAGCTGTTCTTATAAACAGTTCCTCATTTAAATCGGGTAGTTTGTTTGTGATCATACGGCAGGTAGGTTGGTTTTTGATAAGATTTTCTCTTTCCTTTGGTTCCGGCCTCGAATAAATAGTTTTTCACCCGAGTTCCGCTATCACCTGACTTCTACCATCATACAGCGTCCACCAACTGTAAGCTATATTTATTTGCTTGACAGTCCTCTGTCCTTGATGGATTTGTTTGAGAGTCACAGGTTGGAAGAGCCACTCCTCCCTCAGAGAGTTCATTCACTTAGTCGCTTTCGTGTAAACATTCTTTGATTGGATGGTTGTAGAGGATTGGCTTCTACTTCAATTCCTTCGCATCCAAAGCTGGAACGTTAAGTCTGGATGAAATGATGTATAATCACTTTTCACGTCAGCATCCTCCATCCTTTAAGTGAGGAGCACCCTTCTGAAAGATAGTGTCCCTTCTCTTCAATTGCTGGGCCATAAGGTGGGGGACCAGAGCAACATACAAATTTTCTTATCAGAACTATTCGGGGTAGACGGATGGGTTATTTGGGTAAGATGGGTAGGCTGGTAAGTAAGGGGTCCTGTTTCATTTTCCTTCCTGCTTTATTCTTTCTCATTTTCCTACCTGCTATGCGCTTGAAGGGTATGTTTACACAATTACTCAAAAGAAAAAGATAGGACTGCCTCACATGATTGGCATACCATGGAGGATGATGACTTCTATATCTTTTCTATTGACTGAAATGTGATATATCTTTGATTTACTGAAACATACGAGGATTATATCGATGGGATAGCACCTGCAGAACTGCGGTAGGTAGCGAAAAATCGCGCTAGAAAGGAATTGAAAATCGCTTGGCCAAGTTACTTATTGATGAGGGGGGACAAGGAACCACCCTTAAAATGGTTTTCAAGATTGGTCACGTTCTCCTTAAACCCAACCTTTATGACTTGATTGGTTACGTTCTCCTTCAACCCAACTCTTCCTTATGGAATGACTTGATGAAGTACTTGACTAGAGCAGGGCTGGTCTCATTCCCCCTTATGGGGAAAAGTGTGGTTAATTTGATCAGAGATTCACCAACAAATAGAAGACAAATAGAAGAAGGTCGGAATAAGATGAGCAATTATTTACTTATTGGTTGGCCCGACCTCCTTATCTTACACAGTGAGAAAGCAAGTAACCTCAATTAGGTAAGGTTAATTATCATTAGTAGAAACCAGGTGAATTGGTATTGTATTCTCTTGATTGGCACCCACTTGATTGGTACTTTATGGGAGCATGGAAGGGTGACATTGATATATATCTTTTTATTCTCTTGATTGAAAGCCAGAAATGGGGGATGAGTCGCAGGTGGGATGGAAACGTCGATATAACGCGCTCCAAGGGCACAATTGAGACCGTTTTCAATACAATATTAGTAGATGTGCTTCTTCTCGAACCCGATCTGCCGCTTTCTCTTTGACTGAAAAGCATTGAGCTACAGCCTGGCCAAAAAAATAGACTCCTCCTATAAGGTGGGAAAAAGTCTAGTTAATAAGGTAGGTAAAAGTCTAGTTAATTCGTTTAGGGAGAACTTCACCGGATAGAAAGGTGAACTCCGGACAGTACTTATTGGCCCGACCTACTTACTCGGGGATAAAGCAACCCAAACCTCCATTAGTTCAGGTTCCTTGGTGAGAACCCATGGAGCAGGTCACTCCTCTCCGGATTCAACGCACCCGCTGCAATAGCAGCTAATCTACAACATGCATTGACTTCATATACATACGCACATCATCGCATTAGCATGTATAACAAAGGTGCAACAATGCCTAAACCTCTGAACAGAGTCACGTCACCTCATCATTCTGCATACGAGTTTGCATCTTCTTAGTATAAACACATATCCGCAACTCGTACCATAAATGCATACGTGATCTAACAAAGAGTTCACACTCTCCCCTGCATAACCATACACATATGCGTTAGCCGGTAAGCATATAAACAACGCTTTATAACCGCATATAAACGAATGTTTAGCAGCGTCAAATCATCTAATCACAGACGCTTAGCATATAAAAAGGTCCGTCATAAACATAATTCCAACAACTTGCAATCATATGCATATATACAGAGCTCATAATCCCATAACAGAGATCTCCCTTTAGGTAACGCATCTACACTGAGATGCGTCAAATTTAAGCACATACCCTTGGTCTCTTCACCGTGTACTATCACTTAGATATCACTGAATAATCACCACCTCTTTACACAACTAAACAGATGTTACAGCCAAATAGCTTGTAACCGAGGTTTGCACACAATTTATCCCAACTCACGCATAGAAATAACCCAATTTAGACATGCATCAGAAATTGCCTGCAGGTTCAATTGTTCTATCCAACGGGATAAGTCCCTTTATATACGTAAATACTCAAAAGGTCTACCCCCCTATTTATCTTCTCGGAGGAATACTTCCCTTTCCCTTACTAAATGTGGACCCCCTCCCCTACCTATCTGGCTGGAAGAATTGATCCCATTCCATTACTCATTGGGCGAGGTACGCGTTCTAACTTACCTGGCACATAAAGCAGAAGAGTATGGTAATTGAAATACTTCAAGGTGGCCTCTATCTAGTAGCTACCCCGCCCCCTTATATTGTTCGGATAAACTTCTGCTCTATTCGATCTAATGCTCCATATCTTTTTTTTATGGTTTATCATGGATGGAGTACCGAACTAACTTGACTTGACTTTGCCTTTCACCTTACGAATCTACCATGCTTCTTGTTTGTTTTTATCTCAATTTGAAAACCATCTCTTTGATTTGAATAGGATGCTTTCTCGCTTGCTCTCTCTACCTTCCCTTGAAGACCGAACCCAATACACCACTAGAGGCAGGCACCCAACCACTACCCGGATCTTGGTTAGGGCAATTGGCTAGCTTACCTTACTCTTGCATGCTTCCCAACTTACAAACCCAAAACACCTCGAATAAGAGGCTTCCACCCGAACCACCACTAAGAGGCAGGCTGACCACTACGGATATGAATGAGAGCAGGCTGACCACTACAGATATGAATGAATGAGAGCAGGCTTTCCACTGAGTCCCGCCGATGATAGGGGCTTTTATAGGCTGATATTCTAATGTTACTGCATCCCGCCAAATCTAGGGATTCTGAGGCTGATCTCTTCTCGAAGGAACTTTAACACATTCCCGATTCACTTAGCACTATTACGCCGCCCAATCTACTAATATATATATATATGATCTTCTTTTATCTGCTTGCATGGATGGGGTTTCCCACCGAACTACCTTCTTACCTTATACACCTTTCTTTCACTTCACTTTCTACCATGCTTGTTTTTATCTCGAATTCTTGAGGCTAATTATTTCATATTTGAGGAGGCATTATCGCAGGCACTGTCCACCTTTTTATTTGGGAACTGGCCTTGGAACGCTCTTTAACACCATTTTATGAGGTTTTTTAATATTGATTCTTGCCCGCATTGAGAGGGCCTTTGAGCTGTCTTGGTTACATACTTCTAGCCTTTCTTAAGCCCGATTAAAGGATAGAAGGGGTGGAGGTATTTACTGGCGCACCCTTGGACTTAGGGAGTGCTAAGTAAAGCCCTCCTCTCTGCTGCCAAACTACGGGTCTACGCTTCCCTTTTTTGGTCCGCTCGCCCGAGTCTGGCCTTCCGGAGGTTTTTCTTCTTCTCCCTCCTCCTGGGTGCCTTGATATTTAGCCTACTGCACGCCACCTTTCTTCTTTCAACCTGCCCGCTAGAGCTTTGAGCCCGCTAAGGAAAGGACGATTTCACTCCGATCAGATTGATACCGCCCCGCTTTCTCTTGATTCCGCTTATTATTCAGGTTCTAAGGACTAAGATCATCTTGAGCCCACCCCGCTTTCTCTTGATTCCGCTTTTTATTATCTAAAAGGTTC
>Ga0228600_1000145_pt1 | contig 10316 bp, 5 predicted proteins | sample CRU5metagenome_FD_182730 | JGI IMG/M metagenome (GOLD analysis project Ga0228600, IMG submission 182730) | Spruce roots microbial communities from Bohemian Forest, Czech Republic - CRU5 | ecosystem: Host-associated > Plants > Roots > Unclassified | place: Czech Republic: South Bohemian Region... | reverse complement strand
TGCCCACGCACCCAAGCAGGAGAGGACCACGCGAACAAGCAAGCAAGAGAGGACCACGCGACGAGCAAGCAGAAGCAAGTTAGTTAGTTACGACGGGGAGGGGATTATTAATGAGTGACGACCTTTTACTGAGAAAGGTCGGAAGCAAGTTAATTACCGGGGATGCTTTGATTTAGGGATAGATGGATGTATTCATTAGGGACGAACCCAAAGAAAGGAAGCAATCAAGGCTAGAGAATGAAGCAGCAAGGCAGATAGCGTAGAGGAAGTGAGGCAGGGCAGTTAGAGGCCTAGGCGGTTTAGATAGAAACCTATTCTGCAGCAAAAGTGTGAAACGTCGTAAAAGGCCTTTATTCCTAAATAAAAGATCACTTTCAAGGTTCAGTTGGGGGTATCATATCAGGTGAAAAAGAGCGTTTCCAGAGTGCTAAAATGTAAATTTAATAAATTTGGACCTCCCATATCCCCTTGCTCTCCATTCACTATTGCAGGATGCATTCGCAGACCATATCCTCGAATTGTCTTAAATCAATAATCAAAGCATATCTGTCACAGGTAGTTCGTTCCCCCGGCCGGGTAGGGCACGAGAAGAATGAGAGTAAGACCAACTTCCTTCCCAGCAGTTTCAATAATCCGTCCCAGCAGCTTAGTACCTCACAGCAGTTTCAATATGTCATCTTACTCAGCACGACTTGGGGTTACTTTTCCGAAGAGACAAAAACTCAGTACAAATGTGACTTTTCACGATTGATCTTCGTTACTTGGAAGGGGTCGTGTCCCTTTTTCCCGTAATCTCGTCAATCTCAGCGGGCCTTGTCCTTTCCTTCATCTCTGACTGGATCTGAGCACTTCCCTTCCTTCGGGTCTTGATCGGCTTCACACCTCTCATTCTCTTCAGGATCTGATTACGTCTTATCCATCAAATCCGGATCAGTTATATCGCCCTTCGCATCGGGACCGGGTTACGGCGACCTTTCCCTTCCTTATTGGTAGGTACCAGTTGGATCTTTATTCTATTGATTGATTCCAATCACCCAGTAGTCCTTTCCTTATCGGTAGGGATCAGTTGGATCTCTCTTATCTTTATTTCCTTATTCCCTTGCGGCTGCCGCTCCAGCAGGCTTATTCTTAATCTCTACCACCTTCCTGGCCATATTGGTCGGATGATCGGGGATAGGATGAGTTGCTGTCACCTCCTCCGCCGGGATATCTAATTATTTAGGACCTTGGTCTATAGCTTAGACATGGATTGAGATCCCTATTTGATGGACCTGTTCCTTAGGACCTGCCGTTGGGGAGATTGCAGGGCCAAATAAACTATGGCAGGTTGCTGGCCTAACATTCTGGTAACTAGAATTCCCGGCTATCCGGGTGGCGGAACTAGACGTGTCAGAGAGGGGGTGTTCAGTGAAGGTTAGTCCCCAGGAGAGAAAGGCGGGGTAAGGAGAAGTACGTTTAGTTGCAAGACCAAAGGGAGGGCAAGGGAAGAGGGAATAGATAGATGATTCAGTGATCTTCAATCGTATCAATAGGCCACCTTTTCACTAGCAAATTGACCACCTGGTGGATAGGTCCGATAGGTCTTGCATAGGCCACCCTTGAACTAGTGAAATTACCAGGTACCAAGGCAATTTCCGATACGCCTCCCTTGTAGGCAATTCAAGATAGTGATTGGTGGGCTATCTTACTACTAGCTGAGGCTTGCCATCAAATGGCCCGATAGGCATAGCCGAAATAGGATTCGTCCCGGCTGTCGAGCAATTACAGTCCGCGGCAGAGGAGACAGCGAGCTACCCTTTGTTCGCTTCTTCTCTATAAAGCACGGGAGTTTGGGTGGGGAATCACTAACTGTTGGCTTTCATTCGTCAAAGCATCCCCTCGAAGGTCACTCACTCACTGTGTAATCCCTCCCCGCCCGTTGGGCAACCATCCCCGCTAGGGCACTAAGTTGGCTGTAGTAAAAGCATCCCCGGCACTGGTCTAATCTGTCTTTGGTTGGTACACATAAGGTCTAATCTTTGTTCAAGCTATCTACAAGTTGTGGGTAAAAGCTTTCGGCTTAATGTCCAAATGTCCAAAGCGCTTGGTTTAACTTCACTTCATGCGGGTTCTAACCCACCCGATTTCCCATGCGTCCACCCACTTCATACGGCTAACCTAGTGATTCCAAGCCATCCATCGATCCCACCCAGCCACTGCCTGCCCCCCTCCTGCTAACCCAGATAGCTCAGCGAGCCACGTCCCCCCAGCGATGCCAGTCAGCCGTACCATCCATGCATCCATCTGTCTTTCTTTCAGTGTCTATCCTGTCCCATAGCAGTGAGTGCTTCTGAAACCCGTAAACTAGTAGTTCGTAGCGGTTTGACTCTCCATTCAGGATATAATTGTATCGGATTTTCATTCAAATAGAATCTAATGCTCTTACGCTTCTGGGTCGAAAGCAGTCTCTAGTAATCTGCTCTCTCTTTCCGTGCGGGTAAAACCAAAGCTAACCTTCCTTCCTTAAGATGCGCTTCAGTCCCCAAGAGCAGCTGAAGTGCCAGTTGGATAGCCACCGGTAGTAGCATAAGCATGAGCAGCTCTATACCCATATCCATATCCTGCACCAACAGCAGTGGTTTAAGTATACCCACCGGCATAAGCATATCCATTAGCAGAACCAGTTGTTTACCTTGTTGCCCGAGCAAAGCCCGAAGCATCTCTTCCAGCACCAGCAACTGATCCCATTGCAGATTGAGTTGCTTACCTTGATCCCGCAGAGGCAAAGGTTGGAACAGAGGTAAGAGCACCCATAGTAAAGGAAGGGGAAGCAGCAAAGCCCGTTGATTCAGTGGTTTACCTTGACTCAGTTGATGCAGTGAAAGCACCCGTTGAAACCCCAGTTCCACCGGTTTACTCAGTAGTTTAAGTTACATACCTGGTTTATGATCCAGTGGCAGATCCAATTGCAGATCGTCCAGTTCGAGGTGCAGATTCATAACGAACAAAGGCATAGAAAGCAGGGGGAAAGACAGCAATAGCAAAGGCCGAACAGGGCAAAGTACCTTTGTAAGGGGTTTAACCAGTTGAAGATTGAATTCGTTCCCCAGTTCCAGGTCCGGTTGATCACGTCTCCTCTTTAATAGAAGCATATAAGGGTATAGCACAACGGGCGTAGTTCGAGCCAGAAGCGTCGGGAGCAGAAGCTAAGGAGGAGGGAGCAGAAATACAAATAGCGGAAGCTACGGACACAAAAGCAAAGGTGGCAGTTTAAGCGCTTGATTCAGAGCCAGTTTGAATTATCGATCGATACCCAGTTCCTGTTCGGATGGATTCAGTTCCATTCGCAATTGACCCGGAGCCAGTGAATGATCCCTAGCCAGTCAAAGCGTCCTTCCATCTCTCTAGTAAATCGAAGCGTTCATTAAGCCTTTAAGCACATATTAACCTGTATTAATTAACCCATAGTGTCTTTAAGCCCATAGATATAAAAGAGTCCGAAGCGCCTGGCTAAACAATAGATTCTCCACCCGGCTCCTTAAATAACCAATGATAAATCATTAAAGTGGCTAATAGCCAGTGCAGTAAGCTAGTAAGTAAGCGCTATTAAATACCCAACCTGGCTTAGAGAGAACCTGGCTTAGAGAACCAAGCTTAGGGAACCTAAGAGATTACCCACCTGGCTCATACCAAAGAGATTTTCCTGCATTCCAGATAGGTGTAACCTTTTGCTGTGGTGAATGCACGGGAGAGACCTGTGGGATCGGAGATGGATGGGCAGTAGAAGTATGAGCGATAACAGGCCCTTTAAGAATAAGGCCCGGCCAAACCTAGACCCCATATAAGCCCATATAACCCGAGGATGTAGGTAAGGGATGTCCGATGCTAAGGGATGTCCGATGCCTTGTCCACTCCTACCTAAATATTCCCCCTGCCCATTCGCCGTCGGAGGGGTATTCTTGGGATAAGGATCTCAAAGAATCAATGGGATCCATGTTTAAAGAATTAACATTCATATCTACCTGGGAAGATAGGACAACAGAAACTGAATCAATAGGAATATAAGAAGGAGGATTTTAGATTGAAGTACCAAAAACAGATGCAACGGGAACAGAGGGTAAATTAAATAGGGGCAGAAGGCATTGGAACTGAAGTGGGAGGAAGATAAGTCACATCTTCGGACCTGTTGGAGCATTGTCTTCCACAGTAGATCCCTTTGCTGATGAAGTGGGAGACTCACTTATCTATGTTCTAAATTCTTTGGTCTCTGAACACCTTGGCAATATAGTTACCGAGACCCCTTGTGAATTAGGGATTTCCCCCGAGACAAGAATTGGGATCACAGTAGTATCCGTCTGCAACAATGTCAAATCAGACTGAGGATGGGTCTACTCCTCGTGTTTTCCCTTCGGCCTACGTATATAGTGCCTGGCTTGAACCTTGTCGGAGTCAACTACTGGGACTCTTTTTGCTTCCTCTTTATATGGGATGTCATCCTAACGTATTTAAAGCTAAGTAAGTATTGAGGGAATAAAATAGGCTCCCTTAAAGTAATAGGTTGCCTCCACTGTAAGGTTCTGCCCGGCCCCTCCTTACTTATAGGTTCTGGGCCCGGATGCCGGGTGTGGGCCAAATGAAGTCAATTCCTCTCTCGTTGATCGAGCCTGCTTAATGCACCGATCAATTCTTTGTACCTCAAAGAGCAAAGGGTTCTCCCTTTCCCGTAGCGAGAAGGTTATACCCTTATCTGTGACTTGATAGGGCGATGTAACTGCTAGCAAGGAAATAAAAGGAAAGAACTTGCTAAACACCCAATAAGTCAATTAGGAATAACCGAGTGGTAAATTTGAGAGCTAAAGGGTGGCCTATCGGAGTGGTAATAGCCAGAGTTCAAACGCTTGTCAAAGTGAGAATTTCAATACTGAAAGATGGCCTATCAGTTATACATTCTACGCCTTGAAGTGGTAATTGTTAGAGTGGGAAGGTAGCGTATAAGGCATATTCATTTTCCATCTTAATACGCGATCATCTAAGGTAACAAAGTGTTTCTATAGCTTGTTTTTGTGCCTATATAATAGGCACCATCATCAATGAGTAACGAAATCAATCACCGTGGTACGAAGCTTGCTAGCTCTTGGGCTGGCTGGTCCTGCCCTGTGTGTGTGTGTTAGGATGGCTAGATCCCATGGGTGTAAGGAAGCCAATAAATCCGCATGCCTTTTTATTACTCTATTCATTCTCGCCTAGCAGAGACCCAGCTCTACTGATTATTGACCTAAAGACCACTTATTGGCCGAAGATATTAATGTCGCCATAGATATAGTTTCGAGGTTGTGGGTGGGATAAATAGTAAACGAAATAGACATCTATTTGTTGGGGCCTCGCGCCCATAAACACCTCAACAACGCCCATTCCCATCCGGTTCTTAATTGCGGTGGATCATCGGAGGAGGGATGAACCTGAGCGATCCAGCTTAGTGGCTAGCGCTAGAAGTTGGAGCCGAAGGCGAACCGATCACTAAGTGGTGGTATCAGTGGGATTGGTTGGTTTGGGGTATGTCTATGTCGGGGAGGGATGTCGGTCGTGCGCTCCTGCTCCCAAGCCTCCTCACTCCTATTAACCGGCGCCTAATATCTATCGTGCGTGACTTATTATTTACCTAAAGACGCCGAACCGGTGCTTCTTCCCTAATATTAGGCTTTAAAACCCACGCAGCACCGGCGCCTATCTATCGGCTTGTGTTATTGCTCACCCTTCCTCAACGTACTCGAAATGGGCTCCTCTTCGAAATGGTCTGCCCCCTCTCCTCAACAGGAATCACACAAATGCGGCGATAGGAACGGGAAAATGCCCCGTGACCCAAAAGATGGAGTACATACATAAGGAGTTTGAGGGATCGGCTCGCCCAGTTGGACTTTGGCACATATCTGGGCGTTATCAAAATAGAGATGATCGAGGCTAATCCATTTGATTACTATTACATAGCGTGCTACCCAGACGTATTCCTTTGTGGGCCTGAAAAAGAAAAGGCGCGCTGCCCGTTGAGAGAGCGCTATAGGGAAGCGGGACTCTAGTAAGTAGCAAGCTGAGACAGAGAAAGGGGCTATAATATTGCTGCAATCTCTTTGCTATGACAATGACCGGTATGTTTTGGTCCTTGTGATAGATATATGTACTATCCCCCTCTGTCCAGTCAAGGTTGGTTTTTTGGCCATGAAGAGGCCACCTTTCATTAGTGAATTTCCCATTTGGAAAAAAGGCACTGACCCTTAGGTTAGGGAAGAGGGTGCTTATCCACCCATCATTCCCACCTAGCGTCCCGATCAACTCCCAATATAACGCCCCGATCAACCACCCTTCCCGGCGTCCCCAGCATTCCCAGCTTCGTAATCCTCAGTCCCAACTCACAGCCCAATCAACTCCACATATCACAGCCCCATCGAAGCACAATCTCACGTCCCGAGTAGAGTCCGCCAACCAACGATACTTATTTTGGTTCTTACACTTATGCCGGCCGTTGAGGAACCGCCAATGGGAGAGCACCGAAGAAGCCAAGTCGCATTAGGTGAGGGGTCACCGATTAAACGAACCCACCTTCTCCTCCGATCGAACCTTTACCTACGATGAAAGATAGATGATCGAAGCTGAGCGAAACAGAGCGGGGGTTGGGGGGGAAGAAAAAGCACAGTAGTCTCTATAGTATGGTGAGGAAAAAAGAAGCACAGTCTTTAATCGACGGATTCAAATCGACGGAAGCGTACGATTTCAATTAGAACGGTAACTTAACCAAATTTATGAAGTATAATATTGATAGATTTCAACTGCCGGAAGTCGGGTTGGTTGGTGGGTTCCAGCGAAGCGGGGTGATCTAGCTGGTTCGTCAATGCAAGCAAGCGGAGCTTACTATAGGGAAACTTACTGCTGCTTATGGCTTTAACTTGAACTCTAAGAAGGTCTATAGAGCGTAAGGCGGCACACTATCTACCGTAGGCAAGTGACTCAGACTGAACTAAGGCAAGAAGGGCAAGACTTATTAAGCTAGTCCAGTAGAGAGAGGACTAAAGTAAGAAAGACTAGAGGATAGTCCAATTGAAATGGAGTTCACGGGGGGCGGGGCTATAGGCCTTAACTCTAGGGCTTGTGTCCTAGCCACTCAGTGCATAGAATAAGAAAAGTGTAGGCTCATTTACATGGACTAAGGAGGCGAACTAAGGCTTGAACGGAACTAAGGCTTAAGACTACAGCTACCTACTCGTAAGCTCTAGTAGATCTACTCGGAAGCTACAGACTACTGCTTGTCTCTAGAGCTATTACCTACCATAAGGTCGAAGGCATCAAGGTGGGGAGCGAGTTATCAGTTCTTAGAAGGCATTCACAGGTTGAAGGATCGGTGGATGGAAGGTAGGTTAAAGGGAGAAGGGAAGGTCAAAGCATAATCGTTATTCTTCGAAGGTCTGGCAGGCAGGTAAAAGCAGGAGACAAGGTCTAGAGAAGCGGTAAGTATTCACTGTATTATAATAGGAGGAGGGGAAAGGTTCAATCTTACTTTCTTAGCTCTTCAAGGATCACAACTACTAATTAGTTTGATTCAACTACTATTTCTTCTATTTCTTCTGGTACTACAGAGAGATTGAAATCTATAGAGAGAGTCAGGGCGGAATAAATAGTCGTTAGAATTCATATAGAACGGCAAGAGATTGATTTCACTATGCTTAGCTCAGCTAAGAGACAAAAAAGTTGAACTACTAATTAGTTAGATTGAACTAATAGTCATTATAGCACTACAGAGAGGCTAAGCACAGAGAGTAGAGCTAGGAGTTAGCTGATGAACAGAGAAAGACAGGTTGAAAGCTTATTTCTCTACACCTTACGGAGACAAACAACCGGCTTCTTCGTGGCTAGTAACCGTAAGTCTTCTATACCTTCAATACACTCTAAGGAACGGAAATGGAACTTACTAAGGCTAAAGCTAGTTTCTGTAAGGCTAGTTTCCATGGACCTTACGGGGTCTGACACAGCTTAAGAAGCTTTCACTCTGCTCTTTTTAAAATAATGGAGACTGAAAGAAAGGTATATTTTTCAATGGGTAAAACCATTTCTCTTTCTTTTTCAAATAATTGTACAACAAGAGAAATAGAATTTCATTTTATTCCCCATTCAATAAGTTTAGTTGGAACAGAATTTACAAAACCCTATCATTTAACGGTTTTCCTTTCTCACAACCTCTCTTTTACGGGTCTGAGGAATCATACTTCATCGGGGGACTAAAATGGAGTTTATTCTTACTGAAACATTCCTTTTTAGAACGTTTCTCTAACTAGAATCCCGATCTCTATCTCTTGAATCTAGATATAAACATCTCTCTAGATCTCTACATCAATACATCGATATACATATGATACTCGCATCTCTAAGAATCAATCTCTACATCCTTAGCGGCAAGCTAAACCGAAAGGACACAGTGAACCTGCTTCCGATCCAAATTTGTAAGCATGCTATAAAAAGGCGGTGCTGAGCTTATTGTGGGATATTCACATAGATAATGCAACCTTTGTGCTGTTAGTGGGTAAACGGAAAATTTGAATGGTTGATGTGAACGGCTTCGTGCAGTAAATGACACGAGGCTAGGTGCAGGCAGTGATATGATTGAATGAATTGAGTTTACTACTTACAAAAGCGAGTTCTTCACCCCAGAAGAGAAGGAAAGAGGACATACCCTTTTGAACCCCCGAAACCAATTCAAATACGCGCTTGGAAACGTTTCTTCGGATCGACCGGAACAACTCCAACCAACATGACCAACTAGCTTCTCGGATAATAACTTATAATAGGTTTTGACCTAACTTTGCCTAAGCTTCTTATGCTGCGGAAGGTATTACCAGAAATGCATGAAAATAAATTGAGTGAACTATTGATAAAAGTTAGTTCTCGGCTCTAAGGAAGTACTCCAAGAAGAAATCTTCCAAGAAAGGGAAAGCCATTGAATTGCATGTGGGAGAGGAAAAAAAGACTGTGGAAGAAACTCCAAGGAAAGAAACCCCAAGCTCACAAGGGGTTAGGATTTTGAAAGAGGATAACAACGTAGAAAATAGATATAAAGGAAAGGAAAGCATAGCCTAGCTAAGCAGAGGACTTTGTTCAAAACATTGCAGAAGTGTTCATCAAGATAGGAGACTCCCCTAGCCATTGAAACCCTGAGCCTATAAAGAAGTAATGGGTTCCCTTAATTAAGAAGGAGAAGGAAAAAGAATTGATAGAAGAACAAGAGCATAATGATCAAGAAGAGTACAAATCCCTACACCACCACTGCTTCTTGCAGTGGCTGCAAACTTCTTTGTGGCTGCTCTCACTGTTTACAATAGTCGTCTTCTTTTGCTCTGCCCACTGGCTTGGAGATTGTTGACGCGAGCCTCTCTTCTTCCCAAAGCACCAGAAACCATTCTCAAATGCTTGCTTCCACCAACATGCAACAAGTATATTATTAGTCTTTCCACAAAAAGCACATTCTTTTCATTCTCTACACTACTTTGCCTTATTCCCCTTCTTATTGCAATGAAAAAAAGTAATGGAGCCTTCTTTACCGGACCTCCGTGGACTGCCCTGAAGTTTGCTGGCTTCTTCACTTTGCTGATCAGCTTTGGATGCTTGAAGGTTCTCTTTGTTGTCCGCTTTAGAGCTTGCTCAAACTTGTTGCAATGGTTTCCTTCTTTCCTCAAGTGGCATTCTTTCACTTGCATTAAAGGCTAGTTGCTCCTGTTTTGAAATGACATCTTTGTCAGTTTCAGTGGCATTGACATGAAAAAAGATTCTTGGCAGGAATGACATATCCTTCAGCCGTACCCAAAGGTGCTTTGCATTGGGCGACTTTCGAGCATTCACCATTCATCACTATTCCGCCAAAATAACCGAGACCTTAATGTCGTGGATGACATTCAACTCCTATTGGCTGCTTTAGTCCTTGCCCATTCTTTCCGAGGCTTTGGCTTGCATAGCCCATCTTCATCAACAACTTAAAACCAACTCCCTTGGTATATACTTATCGAAGCTCCCAATGGATTATTCTATTGATTCATATTGAAGACTAGGATTTGGTTACATGTTTGCCTTTGTCCTTTTAGTTTTGGCATCTTGAATTGCAACTGGCTGCTTTGCATTAGAGGGTTCTGCTCTGTTCTTCAACTCCTCAACATTTTCTTGGAGTTCAAACAAAAAATCCTCCTTTGCTTCTATCTCTTCTTGCAATTTCTCCATAGTTTGTTGGTGCAACACTTCTGCTCGTGCCATGCTCTCCCAAGCACAAGTAGTCACTTGTGTAGCCTAAACTTGTAGTTCAGCAA
>Ga0228600_1000144_pt1 | contig 10324 bp, 3 predicted proteins | sample CRU5metagenome_FD_182730 | JGI IMG/M metagenome (GOLD analysis project Ga0228600, IMG submission 182730) | Spruce roots microbial communities from Bohemian Forest, Czech Republic - CRU5 | ecosystem: Host-associated > Plants > Roots > Unclassified | place: Czech Republic: South Bohemian Region... | reverse complement strand
AACGCAAGGCTGCTGCATAACATAATTGAGGTGACCCATGTGTTTGCGAAATCTTCACTTATCTCCTTAGGCTCTCCCTTTATAGAGTGTTTGGTGGGCAGAAGCACGAAACGGGGGAAGTTGAGGCATGCTCAATCGATTCATAAAATGACGTTACGGGCCTGTGAAAATACGTAAACACTAGGCTAGGATTGTTTATTCTCTGCTCTCCTTGGCCATAAGAGATCCCAGGCTGTTCCCATGCATGGGCGAGGTGACAGCAGCATTGACATTGGTAATTTGCTGTCCAGCAGTTTCAGCGCACTGCTCTGCTAGGTACAAAATTAGACATATAGATAACCTGCCATTTTTCCAAATGCTGGCGTAGTCACTCCCGTCCCTCTGAAACCCAGCTCCGCCTTGCCTTCTCAGCTGGATTAGGGCTAGTCCGTCTCAAGCATTATTGGGATTCGCTGCTTCCGGCTGCTGATCCTGCATCTGCTGCAAGCCTCGCCGCCGGATTCCTACTCTGAATCTGGGTCCTACATCACTGCATTGTCCGACTCTGCGTTCGTTATAACAACTGCCGGCACTGTAATGGGATCCTCTGCGCATATCCATACAACCGGAAATGCTGGGCAGTGTGCCTTTGTGTTGTTGGCGCAGCCTGCATCCTGGGGAGCCGGCTCAGTAGGGTCTGATTGAGCCACTACATCGAAGCATCTTACTCAGTCCCGGTCGCTTGCGCGCTGGGACACTCGATAATGATGCAGACATAGCTCCGTCTGCCAATAATGTCTCTGTAAGCTGCACCCCTATAGTATAATAAAAGGAAAGGAAGAGCCGGGAGATACTACTCTATAATACAGAAGATAAGCCCCACACCTTCTATTAGATTATAGGGAATACATAGAGAACAGGAAGAGTTATTCGTTATGCAAAGCGCCTAATTCTCCCAATGAATATCTCTATGCCCTGGATGCATGGGTGGGGTCTTATTATTCTTTTGACATATTATAGTAGAACGATAGAGAGAGCTGGACGGAAGGCCCCGTAGCTGTCGGAGCCGTCCTCCTATCAATTCTTTCGTTATAGCGATCGCAGAGATAAAAGTCGGTATGATGTTTGCCTTCCCGGGACAGATATAAGCCCGGACCGAACGCCCGGGAGCTACGGATGGAACATTAGGGCGCGCCTCCCTACCGGGTGACAATTGAATGGTCCAAGGTGGGCTTGATGAAAGGTGCAAGCGTGAAGGCCGGCAGCAATTGAAGCTCTATTAGAAGCGCTGTTCAAGCAGGATACTGAGTTCAAGACTATCGAGTGTACTAAAGCATTCACAACATTGAAGAACGGATTGGAGCAGATCCTAGGTGGTTACTAGTACACCGCGATTAATGCGCTATTAAGGCAGCAACTGAGCACTACTCAACTTTCCGAACAACCTTCCACTATGCACCGATGTGACACCCTACACTGCTCGATATTATGAATGGCAATAATGCACCTACTGCAAATGATGCACATATGAACCGTCCGATCAAACCTAGTTCAATAGCATGAATTAGTACATTGACTCCGGAGTCATAATAGGGTATGATGGACAAACGCCCGTAACAGCAAAGCCCCTCCTGATTTGAACATGGATAATGAGAGAGATTGCGTGTACGTCTACGCAGTGACATTCCTATGTCCATTTGGCCCCCAATTCCTCACATTGACCCATGAATCGCCCCAATTTGTCCCTCAATTCGTCCCACCCCGCCGGCCTCCCACCCGTCTATTTCATTTACTAACCTCCGGGATACGGAAGTGAAGACCACATCGATCTGGCGAACTATGTCCGATCGAGTACTTGAATCGGCTTCGATCTCTGCCCCGAAGCCAGCCCATAGCCGCTTTAGGGAGTTTTCAGTTTCCCCTTCTTCCGCTTAACCAGATCTATATCGTTCAAGCCCATTCTTCGCTTTGCACCTGTTATTTACACTTCCTTCTATCAAAGGGATTCTATACTTAGTGAGATTTACTTCCTGACGAGTCTCCTTCCCATTTCCAATAGAAAAAGGCCTAGTTATTAAGACCAAATGCATTCTATTGCCACTTGTGGACCCAGTTGAGGAGATTCTTAATCCTCTATCTCAACGAGCAAGAAACGAAAGATTTGTTTAACAACTTGCCCCAAACACTAATTGACTAAGGCTCCGTAACGAGGACGGAGGGCTTACCTGACATAAGGGAGAGGAGAGCGTAATTACATATATAAGTGAATAACTCACTCACCATAAGGACAAGCCGAGGGACAACCCGAGGTAACCAGAGGAGAAGACAAAGATTCAAGGTCAAGCCGAGGAGAAGCCGAGGAGATCTTAGCCTAACCAACTTATACAAGGTCAAACCTTGGTAAAACATACAACAAGCGTCTCTCTTTCACTTACTTTCTTTCTTACTTGATAAGGAGAAGGAGAAGATCAAGTTCGAAGACAAGCAAGGAGAAGACAAGTCAGCTCTTAAGCAATTCTTACATTCAAGCTCAATGGTCTTACTTTATTTCTTTATGGACTTGTCGGGAAGCCCGGGGTAAGCTAGCTTGTTATTCTCAATCGGCGAAGCCTCACCACAGAGACGATATCCATTGCTCTTGCCTTCAGAACTGATGGAGCAAGGAACAAGGGAAGCAATTAGATCACTTTACTCATGAACTCCAACACTGGGGGGAAACTCTCAGTTCCCTTTATGCTTGTTACCGACCTATGTATCAGTACCCCTTATGCTTGTTACTGCCCAATCCCTAGCTACCTAAAACTCACTTACCTCCATACAAAAGCCAGAACTTCAGAAACAGGGATGGATGATGGATGGTCATTTAGGAAAGCCTTGTTGGACGGGCCTTCGATAACAATTGATTACAGATTATTACTTTGGTACCACTAGACTTCTATTGTTGGGCCGGGATTAACCTCCTAGATATGATTGATGAATGAAGACAGCCAGCACTGCCAGGAGATGGATCATACAGCACTGCCAGGAGATGGATCATACTTGCTTTATGAATCTTAGGAGGTAAGGTATAGCTATAGAAGACCCGGCATGGCACGGCACGGATTCTCATTTCCCCATCTCCTTTGCGCAGTTGGACAACTCAGTTGTGGGTGTGGGATCGATCGTTGGATCGGTGGAACCTGCCTTCTTTTATTTAGGAAAGCCAGAACAACTTATGATATCGAATGGGGGGTCAGCACATGGGAATGACTTAGACCATTCATTCTATTTCCCTTTGAAGAAGCCAGCCTACAGGACTACTCTTTTGGTTTGGTTGGACACTCACAGTCAAGTCAGTCTTGGATTACTTAATCGTTGGAACTGCCCTCTTGGATTTAGGAACCACTGCCTTAACTTATGAGATTGAATGGGTGGGGGTCAACACTTAGAACATTCGTATTATCTTTAGGATCCATACTTCATGAATAGAAGTTGAGTGTGTGGGGAAGAAGGTCGGTGGCACAAGAAAGGAACCACCAGTACGAGTTGGATCGTCGGAACTGCCCGAATTAGGAACTACAGCCAGACGATCTTGGAAGGAAGGTTCTGAAATGCTTTCGCACATTGATTTCGCTTAATAAAATTCCGAGTTTGGGAACCCATCTGGATGAATCTGGGCATGCATGAAACGGGCGGGATAAAAGGAAAGCAAGCAAGAACTAAATGATTTTAGCGTTCTGGGTAGATCGAATGTTAACTAAGGACGTATTAGTTTACCGGTCAGCGTTCAGAACCGGCCGAGAAGACAAAAACGAAAAGAAAGACAGGATAAAAGGTTGCTGTTGCCAAGTCCTACTCCTCGACCATTTTAGATCGGAAATCCGTTGGGAGTCCCGCCAGGCAACCTCCATACCCCATGGAAGAATCGAATCAATACCGAAAGAGGAACGCTGTCATTGAATCCATTACATCGCACTATTATTTAATTCACTATATAGAAGGAAGGTACTCAACCAGAGAGAACCAAACCCTTATACTTTTTTATGAGTCTGTCGTGCCATCACGCTTTCTTGGCTCGAGTAAGGGGGTGCTTTCTTGTCATCCTTCCCGGGCTCGTGAGGATATTTCCACCTCAAATAACTCTTTTCTATTAAAATACTTCTGGGTAACAACTTTCACCCAACTATTCTCTTTTTCATGAAGTATCTTCTATCCAAGCTTCATCATGAATCCTTCATTGATGTCTTCTACCGCTCTTAGACCCAGTCCTCCTTCATTTTTCGCAGCATTATAGCAAATAGGGATGCCACCCCACCAAATTGATTTTCTTGCTACCTTCAGGATTAGACCATAGAAAATCCTTCTGCACTTTGTCTACATCATAAAGAATGCGTTTTGGAAGCTTGTAATAAATAGGGAAGTCAAGAGCAGGACATTAGGTCTTGTTGAATGGCTGCTGTAACAGACTTGATTAGAGTCATTTTACCTGCTTGGGAAAGAAGTTTACCTTTCCATCCTTGCAAATCGAACGAGTGCCCGGCATCGAGAGGTGCTGCCGGTCCATTGTTATCCCTTACACAGTCTGCCCATCCCGCTACTGACTCGCATAAAAAAAGGTCTCTAAACTTCGATGAATCGTTCAATCCCCCGGTCTAAGCTATTACGCTAGACCCGTGAGCTATTCTTTGAAGCATACCTACTGCTTCCAAGCCCACCTCCAGCTTGTCGCTCGCCGCTACCTTATATAAGAGAGGTCTCTGGGGTTATTGCCCGGACCAGACAATCCTCCAAGCGGACTAGACAATCCTCCAAGTGAGAATGCTTCGTTTAACCTTTCCCTCTCGGCATTCATATACTTCATTCCGAACCGCGGCACTCACTCCGACATCCAACGTCGAGAGGGGCCGGAGACATCGGTGTAAAAGATTGAGTGGGATCAGTGAGGTTGGTTATAGCTAGGCCTGGCCTTCAGTGCGCGGCTTACGAAAAGGTAAGCGGTTAGGTTTACTTTGCCCCCATTTTTGGCTTTTTCTGAATCTGAATCTAATCCCACTTTGATTCTCCGCGGCAACAAAGTGACCCAGCCACTAAGGTTCCGTTCGGTCCTCTTCCTCATGGTATATGAACGTGAGAGCAGAGCAGGGCATAATAAATCCTTCTGCCGAGTGAACTGCATGTGTCCTGCCTCCGGGGAATCACGCCTATCGAATGAATGATTGAAGAAATAAATGCACTTAAATTGTTCATAGTTCGTTTTTCGACACGCCTTTTAGCTCGTAGTGGAGCAAAAAAAAAGCAATTTAGCCATCTGGGGCTCGCTACGTAAACTTCGTTCGCAATCAAGGGCTCGTGTAGTACTACTCGCTCCACTTGAACACCTACTTCTCTTTCCCTCGAACTAAAAACCTATTCCTCATCTGATTGAGTGCTTTGAAATGAACTTCCATTCGATCGTGAAGGAATAATTAAAGAAGAAAAGAGAGATACGAAAATAAGGCGAGCTTCTTCTTTCTTGCGCTCTTGTTCTCAGTGCCTTCCCACCCCCAACCCCTCAAGGGGAGTCAAAGAGCTGCTTTCTCTCATCCCATCAGAGCAGAAAGCCATATCGCGTTCATTAAGCCCTATTTAGGCTACTTCACGTCTATTTGCCCATTTCTCATCTTTCAGACCCATTGACGAGACCTAAACTGCATCTGACCTATCTTCCTATAAGGTCAGCGTGCCCATGTGAACTATCTTTCGTATGGCGCTCCCTGGAAAGGATTGGCTGAGACCATCTCTCTCCTCATGAGCTGAACCCCCGTCCGAGACCTCGTGCTTCTGACGTGCATCCGTACGTGAATTCTGATCTTTTTATACGCGACCCAGTCCAGTCCATCGAGCCAACCCATTCCCATCAAGGAGAGAGAGCTTGCGCCTCCGGCCGTGAACTAAACTAGTGCTTTTTCGAAGCCACCTTAGCCGATGGTGGTTATGGGCCCCTTTCTGGTTGGTGATAATAATGATATGGAATAGTTTTACAAGCAGCCTTTTTCTCTTCTGCAGTCGATTTCAGATCTGCTGAATGGAACTTTCTGCCTTCGGATAGGAATGTTGGTTAGGTGACCCCTGCCCCGGATCCAGACAGTTCTCGCTCCCGTCCAGCCCCTCGAGAAGGCGTGGGGAAGAGTTGAACGATAGTTGAGACTCCAATGGATGGGAATCGGGGGTTTGAGGCAGGAAGAGCTGCATTTCGGTGACGTTATTGCCTCTATCGGGTGGCTCAGAAGAAGAGAACCATGGATGAGAGATCCGGTTCTATCTAGTTACTGCTAGCAGGAGCACCTGTTCAACCCTCCTCTTTTCCCGATCAAGGTACTAATGCCTGCCAATCGAACAACCTACCAATGATTGGTCGTTGGAATTGCCGAATAGCGGGGACCCGTAGGCTTGAGGGCCCGACTGCTAAGTAAATGAAGGTTCTGGGCGTCTATCCCAGCTCCAATCGAACCGGATGTGGCCAGAGTGCTCGCGTCTGAGGCTATCGCTTCCATCCATCCAGCTATCCCATAAGAACCACCTTCTGTCCCATCATCCGTCCGGAACCAGCCGATCTCATTAGTGGGTCATGTCTCCCCGATGCAATAGCAGATGCAGATCGATCAGCCAGTCAAGTGGTGCGAGTAGTACTACACGAGTCCCAAATGCGAGTGGAGTCTACGGAACGAGGGTCAGAAGTTGCGAATGGAGCCTGACGGAGCTCGCCCCCACAGGCTTCCTTTCTGTTATGAGCTTCCTTATTATACTATATATAAGGTCAGACTTCTGGATTGATTGCTTTAAGGATTTACAATACCTCCCTTGTTGCTTGCTTAGAGCTGAGCCTTGGTACCGGATATAAGAACCACTCTAATTCAATAGCTTAGTAGGCTCCCTCTCTGTCTTGCTTGCTTGTCTTCATTGCTAGCCTAGCATTCTTTCTTGCTTACTTAAACTCCCTTTCTTTGAAGTTATAGCTTCTTATATCGCTTCTTAGCGGATGAATAATCTTGTGAAATAACTATAAGGACTCCCTCCTTTGCTTAGGCTATTGTTATTATATACATGAATACTATTCTAAACAGAATACCGGATCAGAACTTCATCATAGTGGAGAAAGAGAAGACTAAATAGTTGAGACCACATTCTCTCTCTAGTTACAATATCCAGTACCGTGTCAATACGAGCTGAGTTGGCGTGTAAAAGCACAAGAAATATCTATTTGTCTATCCCACCCCACGCTATATGAATTCTAAAGGTAAATAGTTCGGGAAAGGCGGAGCCATTTAAAGCCCGGTATTCCTCTCCCGATGGTCTTTAGACTTCGTACTTTTTTTGCTTTGGAGTTCTGTAACTTATCCCACTTACTTACTTATTTCCTTGGCTAGCTGTTTTCAATAATATATAAGGATCATCATTTCCCACTTACTTACTTATTTCCTTGGTTGGCTAGCTTCAATTCGTTTTGGGGTTGTTGTCAATTCGTTTTGGGAGAGATTGGTTCTGTGTGGTGGGTGGGATTATGGATCTGTACATAAGCCGGTAATAAGAAGCTTGCTTCCCTTTTCTTTACAGGAGAGCTTGTCTCTCTGGCTTACATTAGCTTACTGGAGAATAACCACTTTATCTAGCTATTAATTCTCTTAAAGCTGCTTCCCTTGCTGGCTTCCCGATCTGTTATCCGATCATGGATTCTTACTGAGATTGGTGGGGCTAGGTCTTCCTTGCCTTCAGAACTCCCTTCCTTAAATGCATACAAGAGAATCACTCCGATGCTTAGAGCGGTTGGTAAAGGAGAAGAACAAGAACTCTCATTCTTTCGCTTAGTAGAGAATAACAAGACGCTTGAAGTGCTTGTTATGGATTGCTTTAAGGAGAAAGAAGCTAGCTTACTGTCTTATAGCTTTATTGAATGCTCCCCTTGCCTGCCTGCAACTCTGATTCCTTATTATAATATATATAAGGTTCTCCTTGTTGTTGAATACGATATATCCGGAGTGGAATGAGTTAAAGATTTGAAGTTGCTGGGAGTAAACATCGAGTTTGCTGCTTGTTGCATTGAGGTTGCTGCACCTTTCCAGACCACCAAGACCGCTAGTCACTTCATTCGGTTTCTTCCTTGCCCGGCCCTTGACTCTTAGTTAGTTGTCCCAATCCCCTTTACTTCTCGTCTAGGTCCTACCGATACCTAGCTCCAACCATATACTAACCACCTGGGTATGAAAACATGCATGAGTAAGCCACTTCGTCTATAGATCGGATCATGAGTACGCCATTGAAGAAACGGAGCCTGGATAAAGGGGAGGTTTTACACACGCATGGAGAAGAGAGAAAAAGAATAGGTTTGGTTTTGCACATGCATAGAGCGCACAGAGAGAGAAGATACCGTCGCAGCTTATCACTCCAACTCCGTCGCATCTTATATCGATCGATGGAGTATTTCTCATTCATGGGATGCTACCCTAACCCGGTAAGACGACGTAACTCATTGAAGGGTAAGAATCTTATTGATTAAATGAAATCTCTTTGATCCTGGCGATCGATCGATGGAGATTTGTCATTCATTTGATGGATTCCTTTTCAACCACTTTGCTACGACTAAGTCCTATTAGGAACCTAGTCGTCCTAGGCTAGGAGGATTAATAGCCTAAGGAAGGAAGGTATTGTTGGGATGGCACCTCCAATAGGTGGTTATTGGGTGAGATGTAGACTGAGACTAGGTCGGTTGTATATGGCCTTACACACGTCTACTCGACCTAGCCTCACGGTGGATCTGCAGGCAGGCCCCGATGGTTGGTGTTTCCCTCCTAAGCTTACTAAGTAAGGTGAGCTGTCCTTCCAGCCCCGGCGGCTAGCCTCCAGATCTTGTTGGAGTTCTACCCATTACATTGACCCATTATAACGGATTTATTATACCCACCCTTAGACACTTACCCTACCAATTGCTCCTTTGGTGCTTAAGCTGCCACCGTACGTAGCCCCTGTGTCCTTTGCCTTAACCTCCGTTGGTTCAACCCCTGCCTCTTAAGCCTATGCCTCTATGGCCGGGCGTACTTTCGCACACGGGAGGTCAATAAATCAAGGGGTAGGTAGGCCCAATTGCCTAGGTTTCAGTCCCGATCATCCTACGGGAGCATAGTTGGGAGCACGTCTCTTCCGATCCAATCCCCCAAGCCACACCGCAGTCGTATGTCATGCATCCAATTGCTCACGGTATCTCAGGCAATCCAAGCCTCGGGGATCTCCGTACCAATCCCAAAGCAGGCCACATCTCAGGCATTACCACGACCGAAGCTCATGCAGCTATAATAGTCAAGCAGAGAACCAATCCTAACGGCGAGGACAGGAGCATAAGGGCATCACCATCATCATTAGCAGCATCCAAGCCGGTTTAATACCCAGTGTAGGCAGCAGCTCGAGTTTAAGTTCTTTATCCACCAAGAAATGATCCAGTCATAGCACTAGATGCAGAAGCAAGGGTAAGAGCACCTAGAGCAAAGGTAGGAGAGGCGGGCGCAGATACATATGGAGTTCCAGAAACAAGGGTGGTTGTAGGTACTGGAACATAAGCTGGTGAATCTGCTGGTTCAAGTGGATCAACTGAAGCTTTTACTCAGCAAACCGGCTTCTAGTGATGCTTCAACCAGGTAAACTGTAACTAGGCGCTCTACTCCTACCTTTCCAGCTCTCACCTTTGTCTCTGCTGCCTTCGCTCTAGCTTGCTTTGCTACTTATGCAATCACAACTCGGTAATTGACTGGCTTTAGAACTATAATTGATGGGGAAGCAGCTGCTGGGTCAATGAATGAAACTGTAGCTTCAATTGCGACTGATGAATTGCCTGCTTCAAACGGATCAGCTGCTTATTCCTTTGCCGTTGAATCTGCGCCTAAAGACTCTGCCACTGGGACTCGGTAAAAAGAATCTACTGCGGGTGATGTTGCCATCTTTGACTCTGCTACCTATGCTGCTTTATCATTCACTGGTTCTGACTCAGGTACCGGGCGAAGGTAAGCTGGAACCGTAAGGGATGCTGCAGGCTTTCAAACTGATGGATCAACTCGGTAAAGGATAGCAAAGGCAAATTAGATGGCAAAGGCTGCTGATTCAGGAAGAACAAAAAAGGCTCATTCATCAATAGCGAAGTAAATAGTCCGATCCTAGACTAGCAATAGGGGCGTAGCCTATTGGTAGGTAATTAGTCACTATTGGTAAAATGGGTTAGGAAATGAAAACTGTGGTGGGCCAGGACTATGTCTTAAGCGTGGACCAGACCACTGGCTTTGTTATTGAATACCACTTGTAAAGGCTGTGACGACATGCCCTATATACAATAATTCTGGTCCTA
>Ga0228600_1000141_pt1 | contig 10386 bp, 7 predicted proteins | sample CRU5metagenome_FD_182730 | JGI IMG/M metagenome (GOLD analysis project Ga0228600, IMG submission 182730) | Spruce roots microbial communities from Bohemian Forest, Czech Republic - CRU5 | ecosystem: Host-associated > Plants > Roots > Unclassified | place: Czech Republic: South Bohemian Region... | reverse complement strand
CGACGAACTGCGTGCGACGAACTGCGATGGTTTTATAGAAAGGAAAATAGTGTTTCTGCCTAAATAACTGCGATGGTCCAACTGCGATGCTTTTACCGAGTAGATTTTAGCTTTTCTGTTCTGACAACTGCGATGGCCAACTGCGATGGTTTCTTAGAGGAGGCTAACTCGATAAGCTTCGATAACATCTCTTAGCTCCTAGGTATTTGATAGGGTACAAGTGTCTATTATTAATTACATATATAAGAAAGCGTAATTACATATATAATATAAAGCATATTACTCTATTCATTCTGGGTTGGTCGAAAGATTGACTTCATAATGCATAATGACATATATAAGAGCGAATCTATCGATTATTCGTCTTCGACATCTCTTAGCTTCATCGATGAGGTAAGTCTGATGCAAACTGTAACTCCAGGTGGGATAACGCCCGCTATTAATGATATAGAAATAGATAAACCAAGTATGCTGGGTACCAGAAGAACTTAACAGAGCCCGAGCTCTGAGTTTGTCTCTCATGTTCGATGCAATGACATCAGCATACTGATAAGATGGTTGCTATTTGCTGTGAAAGCGATATAGAACCATCAGCATGGCTTCATCAACTGATGAGTCATCATTCCTTCCTAAGACGAGGGAAAACAGGGCGACCGACTCCTCCATTTGGGAAAATCCTTCGTTTGCATAAGGTGGAAATTTGCTTGCGGAACCATCATTGTTTCTCAGTAATCTGGACAGGAGAGCCCTCTTCTGGTCGGGTGAGAGAGACAAGTTTTAGTACATGTTGTCTTTTACCCTGCTTAGCCATACTTTTGTTAGGGTGATCTCCGCGGTCATCCGGGTATGGATCTACTGGTTCAAGGTAAATAACCGGACCGGGAAAATGTATTTAGAAAAGTGATCGGAGTTACTAAGGGAAAGTACTCGGCGGAGAAGTGTGATCACCCCCACAAATATGGAGTATGCCCTAATGAACACGGGATAAACAAATATCGCCCCACAATTTATCGTTTATCTGTGGAAGGAAAGCATAATTACGTATATATAATAAAGCGTCATTCCCCGAAGGGAGTAAGGTAGGTTTAATCTTCAGGAAGCACTTAATGCGAATAAATAGAGTAGTTCAAGTATTCAAGAATAGAAAAACTGCTCTCTCTGAGCTCAGTAGCTTCCTTATAAATAGAAGGGAGGGAACGGTTACTCCCTACCGACCGAATAGGCAGACGGTTACTACCTCTTATTCTTACCAACTCTTACCGAGAAGGAGACTCCAGTAGCTGCCTCTCTACCACTGAACTGCCTCTTTACCACTTATGCGTATCGCATGCTCACCGACCACCCACCTCTTCCACCTCTGCCTGCTGCCTGCTGACTACACTGCTGCTGCTTATCCGATTCTCTTGATTACCACCTACCCCTGATTACCCTCTGCCTGCTGACCACCTCTTTATTTCCGCCCCACCTCCCTCTTGCTTTTGATTCTCACCGCTCATTACCGCCTCCACCTCTACTTTCATCGGATTACCGACTTTATTTGATTACTTGATGACCGCCTCCACCTCTACCACCTTTTTCTTACTTGATGACTATCTCTGCTTACCACCTACCGTTGCTTACCACCCACTTACCAAGGAGAGCACTCTCCTTCTCCTAGGGTAGGGGGCCCATGAGCACCAAAGGGGATGGGGGGCTGCCTGCCATTAGCACCTAGTCTAGCTATAGATAAGGGAGGGAAGAAGGCAAATAGGGCCCAGTAAGGATAGGCAAATTCACGAAGCAAGCCCCATTCACGAAGCAGCCAAGCACGAAGGCTTTCACGTCCCTTAAGGAGAACCCTGTAACGGGAACCAGAAGGAGACTAACGGGGAGGGGAATAGACCAGGCCCCCTTAACCAAGGAGCAGTAACGGGAGTCAGTCTGGGGGATAGACCAGGCAGGCCAAGCCCCTTCTAGCTAGCCCCCATAGATAAGGGAAGGAAAGGAAAAGAAAGGAGGAATAGTTCTAAAATAGGAAATATACTTGAGCTCCTCCCTCTGCTGCTGAGAGGAACCAGTTGTTAGTTATCCCTTTGAGCCCGCCGCCGCATAGTTATAGATTAGTTATACGCTGTTGTTAGAGAGAAAGAGTTGCTGCTTGTTCTAGTATAGTGAGGAAAGTTCTCATCATAAGGAAGGTGGTTTGTCTCAATCTCTATTTATTGGTTGTTGGTCAGCTACTTGCTGCTAGTTCCTAAGGAGTCTCTATAATAAGGAGAGTTCCTAGTGTTAATAAACAAACAGAGGGGCTAGTCTTAATCTCAACATAAATCTAAAAAGAGGATGCGAAAGCAAGCTCGACCAACGGGAGAGGATTTTTTTCTATAAATTATATACTTCCAACATGTCCAAGTCTTATTTTATACAGGATCTACTTCCTAGTCTTTCTCTTTCTTCTCCAGCTCTCTACCTACTGTCTTTCTCTTTCTTCTCCAGCTCTCTACCTACTATGGAAGCTTCCTACTCTTTAATCTGATTCCGACTAATATAACCTGTACTACTTACTTCTTCTACTAATCATATCTAACTTCTTACTCATAGCATACTACTTCCTGCTGTTACTTATATAATGTATCTAAATACTACCCTACTGGAGAGGATAAGCATAAAGATGAATACTAATCTAAGACTGACTTAAAAGGCTATAAGGAAGATCAGATCCTCAACACCTTTCTGTAGGAGCTGTATTATATCGCTTGATTCCCTAGTTATCATAAGGAAAAGAGTCATAAGAAGGTTTTAGTTATAAGGTTAATATTCATAAGGAGGTAAGGGGTATTGGTATGGTTCCTTGCTCCCTCCCTCGTCTAGAATATATCCTAGGCTGCTTTTAAATAAATAATGTAGGAAGAGGAAGGCGGTTAAGAGATGGTATTCTTCCTGTGTGATTCCCTTGTAGAAGAATGTAGCTTCAGGGACATGTGAGTTACCAGGGCACTTATTCATTAAATATGCAGTAAAGGGTCTGTTTCATCCGGCTGATGGGTGAACCATTTATTTCTGCTGGACCGGTGAATGAATGAATGAGGAGTTCCTACTTAATTGGTGAATTAAGAGTTCCTACCTACTAATTATGATGAACAACACTTTTTGTAATAGCTCTAATTTGTCAACAATTGTGAAATACCTTCCATGAAAGGTGTGTGTTGATGGGTACTACTTTACGAAAAGCATCCTACAGTAAGGCGCCCTATGGGGTAATACGAATAGTGGTAATACGGACAGGGGGGGGAGAAGCACCCGAAAGAGAAGGGGTTTAGTGGCTCTACAACAAGAAGGCGCAACGACTCTAACTCTACTACATAAAGGCGTTTACTCCACCATAGTGTACTACGGGGCAGATCGATACTTGGAGGCTAACGTGGAAGGTACTTTTAGAAGGTTGATGACAGCCTCGAACAAATAGGGAAGGCCCTGAGTCATCATTATGCAGGGGTAGATCTGGCTTGTACGATCCATAAGCGGTTTCACCATCACCTCGTCCAGATTGAGTTTCCCTTGTTGATCCACCCGCATAGCCCGTTAAAGATCAAGATCGATACCCATCATCAGTCCGGATATAGATAGGGTTGAAACACTTATAGTACTTTACGGAACATACTTTATCTATGCTAAAGAAACACTCGCTTCACTCTCTTGCCGGGAGGCTTAGCCAAACACTATTGACTCGTACAATCGTTACCGGAATAGGTTTTCCCTTGACCTCGGTCCTCGTGCTAGTTCTTGGGATGGGAGTCATCCTGAACTCGTGCTAGTCTACGGGCTGGTCCTCTTCCTCCGGAGCTTGTTGTCGTTGGGCTGAAAAGCTGTGGACCGCACCTCGTCTCGTGCTAGTCTCCGGGCTGGGTGTCTTCCTACTACGCTTGGTGTCATTGTTGGGCTTAGAAGCTCTGAACCTGACCTCGTGCCAGTTGAGTTGGGCTGAGAAAATGTTACCAAACCCAAGCAAATTGTCTAGGTCTAATCTGTAACCCCTTACTCGGGCTAGTTCTTGGGCTGGTGGGTCCTACCAAGCAAGCTAGAGTTGAGGCAGGTTGAAACTGTTACCGATCAATGGAAAAGGAAAAGAGAAAGCTAGCCACTGGGGTTGATACTTATACTTAGACTAATACTGTGCTAGCTGAACCTGGTCTAACACGATAAGATGGTGTACAAATGAAATGGGCTAACCCGGCCGGATGTTGCCCACGAAATGGTCTAACCGGATCTATTGCACACGAACAAATGGTACACGAACCAACCTGTCCTCGTGAAACAGTTTCACTGGAAGAATAAGTCAGTGCCGGAGCTATCTAAGTGTCACTGGAAGAAGAATAAGTAAGTTCCGGAGCTATCTAGCCGGAACCAAGCATCCTTACCTGCCTACTGAGATAGACTGATTCTAAACTGAACCTTTAGTACCGACCTAGCGGTCAGAGTGAATCATCCGAACCAAGCTAGTGGGACCTACTATAGTGCCAGATCAAATAGTGCCGGATCAATAGTGTAGTGTACAAATAACTGGAGTGCCAGATCAATAGTGTAGTGCACGAATAACTGGTCCAAGAAAAAGAATAACAGGGCCAATATCAATAGTGCCAGATCCAATGAATGGGCTAACCTGCCTACCTCTACTAACTGATTCACGGACCTACCAAGCCATAGTTCCGAAAGGAAGAGTTCTAGCCAGATATCCCACCCACGAATGCTAGCCTTCCATCCTAGCTTTCCCACGAATGCACTTACCCTACCAATGATTCACACTAGCCAGATCTACCCAGGCAGGATTCACAATAGCCTGAACTACCAGACTTGAACTACCCTTAAAGACTCATAAGGATTAACACTAGCCTGAACTACCTCTACTGCCAATGCTACTTGAACTACCCTTACTAACTCATATTCCACTTCGTAGCTACGCTACTCAACATCCTATCAACAGCTAATATAGATATGCTCTGCTCTTACCTCACTGGGCCTTCTCGCGCCTTTTATTATATATATATAATAGCCAATCCTGACTTCCTTTTGTCGGTGCCTCCCTATAAGATTGGGAATTCCCTCCCTTATATATATATATACATATACAATATAGGTGCCCCGGCTCCATTAGAGCTCGTACGATATAATCGCCGAACCCAGTGAACAAGCTATGGGGCTAACCTTCACCTTCTCCTTGGGGGGGCATTGATTGATACCTTGGCGCTTTGATCCCGCAGCGGATAATGCCCTCTTCTTAAGCTTAAGCTTTTTCCACCCTTTGGACGTGCTCTGGTATCTACCTACCCATAAGAACCTTATCGCGCGTTATTATTATATATTAGAGGGCCTAAGTTATTGGCGTTGCGAAGAGGGGCCTTTTTACGAACGAGTCTTCCTTTGCCAGCTCCCTGAACGAGAGTTGCAGGCCGCATCCAAGCAAGTAGCCCTTTATAAGTGGCCGGCTCATCATAGCAGCGTACATCTTCGTGGCTGCTTCCAGAAAGACCTGTACAAACATAATTAGATACTTATTCCTTTACCGAATAGTAAAGAAAGAAAGCCTTTGATTTACCGAATCAGACCCAAGTCACTCACTTGCCCAGGCTAAGGCCCAAATCACTTAACTCAAGCAAGCTAAGGCCCAAGTAACTCAACCCAGGCTACCCGGGTCACTCAACGTTCTAAAAGCCCTTTATTTGCCATTCTTCTTTCCAGAGAACCGATGGTAAAATAGCAAAAGAATCTATCAGGGGTATGAAAAAGCATTTAAGGAAGGGTATCTTTATTGATTGCCTATTTTATTCATGTGCCTATTTCATTCCCTAAAGGGTCTTTACTGTGTATTTATTGCCTATTTTCTTCCCTCAAGGCCGTCGTATATTGATCCTGGATAAATTGTTCGTCCCCTTCAATATTCCTTTGATAGCCGTTGTTGTTCAGAGAATAGAGGGCGCCTTCCTTAACCTTAATAGGGCGCCTTACTTCCTTCATGGGAGCGGCAATCCACCCTTCCTTATATATAAAGGAATAGAACGATTGCCTTGCGTAGCGTTAGCGAGCGGCCCTGAGATCTAAGTCATATTGCGATTGCCCGGCACTATTGATTGATTGCTTGATTGAGTGGTAGCCGCCTTCCTTTTAAAGTAGCAGGGCGCCGCGCTGGCTGGGAGAGAGGGCGTCAGCGAGCGGGCCCGCTATGGATCCGACTAGTGTCTTTAGCAGAGTATTCCCTCCCTACTAGCCGGGGGCACTTATCTCATTCATTTAGATGCGTCGAGAGCAGCCTTTGATCTGGACGAGTTCCTCCGTGAGATGTGTGAGAGAGACAGCGATATTCTATTTGCTAGATATGCCGATGCACGACTTACTTTATTTGTTTCCGACTCAGGGCAAAAGAAATCAAGAGTCCTAAGTGAGTCGCCCGCCCCCCCCAGATGCCATTACTGGCGTTGATCGCGGGGCGAGCATATTATCTGGGGGAGTAGGCCAGGCGCCCTCTGTCCTTCTCATTCAATTAGCTCTACTCCCGCCCGGCTTCTCATCCGATCTGCTCTACTCCCTCACGGTTGCACATAGAGCAGTGCAATTGCGTTCATAATGGGTCAGTAAGCCTGATTGATGCCAGTAAACTGACTTACTTAGTATTTCATTCTAGGCCGTACTTGAAATCGCCCTTTCTACATCCATCGTCTAATGCCCCTGAACTTGAGTCCCTGAATCGACGAATTGCCACGAAGGGGCCTTAATAATAATAAATAAGGGCGTGCTTAAATCAATTCCCTTGTGACCCGCATGTCACGTCATAAATAAGACGCGCTGAACACGATCCGTTTTACACCTCCGCTTCTTCTCACTCGCCTTAGCTCGTTCAAGAATATCGGGGCTCCCCCCTCCTCCCTCTTGTCCTCCTTTGTGACATACTCACACACCTTGTTCCACCCCTTGTGGAACCGGATGTAACATTGAAACCCCTCAAATTCTGGCTGGAAAGGCCTCTCTAATCCGAGGGGTAGCGTTATTCTGACTTGCACTCCCATTCAATACCCCGATGTGGTAATGATCACCCCCATCCTTATGGTACTCCTTTCCCATAATGATGCTCTCACACTTGAATAACTTCATCAATCGATAATTTCCCCCGGATTGATATTCTTTCTAGTTTTATATATTATTTATAGTATGCCCTAGATTTAGAGATTTGTCCCATTTAGACATATATTGTAAAGCTCCTTCTTAGATTAAGATGAGGAGCTGTGTTAGACTTTATTAGATATTGTGGTAAAAGTAAAAGGAATAGGAACTAATTAGTAGCTCTATGTAGAGGGACTCTTACTAAGTAGCTTGATGTATAACTCTTGAGTAACCCTTTAGTATCTTCTATTTAGATAAATACTCCTAGAAACTAGTATGTAGCTTAGGGAACTAGTATCCTTAGGATAGAGAAAGGATTAGGAGTTGTAGGAAGTATGCTTAGAGTAGTATGAGTTGAAACTTGACTTAGACTAGTAAAGATATATTACTTATACTAGTCTTATATATAAAAGAGTAGGAGCTAGTTAGAGTTTATATTATCAGCGTAGGAACTTGCCTCCTATTACTAGTTAACTCTTTTATTACTAGTTGTACTCTTTAGGTATCAGATTAGATAGAAGAGAATAAGGATTTAGATATGATTAAAGGACTCAACAACTCCTCATTACTTAACTACAAACAACAGCAAGATATAAACAAGTAGCTGAGGAACTAGAACTAGACTTAATTCCTACTACTCACTAGACTCACTCATCGGCGGATAAAGACAAATAGAGGAATACCCTAGAACCAGCTCCTTAGGTTCAATATACTATTTCTTAGATAAACCACCATTACTATTACTCCTACCAACATCCAGCAGCACGATGATACCAACAACAAGGAATTCCTACAACTAGACTACCACTATAAGGACTTGACTACTAGAGACTGGCCCCTATAATGATACTCTTTATAACTCCTGGTCTTCTTTTATCACTAGAGCTGACAGTAGGAGCTATTAACTAGTAGGAAGAACCAGGGCCATAGAGTAGGGCAACGGGGGAAGGGTCTCGCTCTCGATCAACTGTTGGTGCTACTGGTGGCAAAATAAATAAGGAGGCCAAGGAAATAAGCCAGAACTCCGAAGCAATTGACAAAGTATGCCTTTCTATATTGACTCGTATCATTTCGGTAACTAGAAAGAGAATAAAAACCAATTACTAAAATAATGAGTTCATCTAAGGACGGAATCCATACCTGGACGAGTTGGTGCTTGCCGGGAGAAACCCGTACGATCATATGGTATGTCCTCAAGCAAGTAGCGCTTTACTTGGCCGCTCATCGTTAATACTTTACAATTAGGTGGCCGCTACATAGTTACCTGTCACCGTATAATGAAAGCCTTAAACCTTGAGCTACTAAGGAAGGATGCTAGCATAAATAAAGTAGGAAAAGTGCCCTAATGAATGAGTTCACATATCGCCAAGCAAGTAGTTATGTTACCCCGACCTCGTGCTAGTTGAGTTGTTGGGCTGGATCCTCGTGCTTGTTCTTGGGCTTCATGCTGCAAGCTGAAAGCAGCATAGAAAGGATAAGGAAAAGGATTGGATTGATACTGACCGAAGGGAAAGGATCAAACGGGAAGTGACCGACCGAACGTGAGCAAATAAAATGGTGCCAACCAATGGGAGGTATCAGATAATAGTTATTTAAAGAAGACATAGTTTCGTACCTCGTGTCCTCGGACCTAGTTTCATTGGGAATAATAAAATAGTCCCGTAAAATCAATGGCACAGGAACTCAAAATAGGGCAAAGGATATTGTTTCGTACCAAGCTGGCCTCGTACCCCGTCTCAATCATGGGGAATAAATAGTCCCGTTAAACCATGGAAAAGGAAATAGTTTCGTACATCGTGCAATAGTTATCCATGGGATAAGAACCATTACTAACCTACAAGCCATAGTCTGGTTCATGCGGTCAAAAGAATAAGAAATAGTCCCGGCAAAGATGTTACCAATCAATAGTCTCCCGTCAAAGTGAGAAGCGGTCTCACCCGAACCTGAGCTGTCCGCGTGAAACTGTGTCATGGGGAATAAATAGTATCTCGAACCAATAGGCATCACTGGAATAAGAACAATATCGAACCGAGCATCCTTACCTGCCTAATGAGACTGATTAGACTGAAACATGAGTTCCCTCTGGGGTTCCCTCCCTATCGGTCGGAGGGAATCAGAAATGAAATGTGAATAGATATCCCTCTCGTCTCGTACCAACATCAATAGTATCATTTGATAGATAGCCCTACCACTCATACTTCCGCTAGCTCCCTCACCCATACTTCTCTCAGAAATGAGAGATCCGTAACCAACAACATCCATTGAACTTGAACTGTCACACGATCTCCCTTACGCACATGACCGATAGCACACACACTGCTACCTTGCATCCCACACCCACTCACACTTACATTCTATCACCATCTACCACTACTAACTGATCTTACACCATCTAGCTGTTCTAGCGTTACGTCAGTCAATAAGAAATTCTAATAGGGCCTTTCAGATGCTTTGGCGGAATCTGCCTTTACTGACCTTTGCCAGCGCCCCACGCTATCTCCTCTGGATGTTGCATGAGCCGCCCCTGAAGCCCGTAAACCCATCCGCTTTGAGGAAACTTCCTTTGCCCCACAAAACAATGGCGCAAGCTTACTAATTGAACGGAAGACACTATAGTCTTTCTCTTTACAATGAATAACTACTTTGAATAACTACTTTAGTTGGTGTGGACGAGAAGTTGTTGGTAGCCCACGCCCCTCAGTTAGTTGCTCGTGCTTGGTTGTGCATCTCCTTAACCCTTATAGTGCTGGGAATAGACCGGTTGTTTGTACCTTACCCTTATGGGGCCCAGCTGGGTTGGTTGTCCCTGACCTTCAACGTGAGGGCCATGATCCACCTTGGGGGCTTTTATGAGTCCACCGGACATATATAGTGATACTTTATTTATCTATTTCTTACAGCAAAAGAAGGCACAGGAAGATGCCACCTTTAAGCACCTTATCGTGCTTTAATTTGGTGTACTTCAGATTTGTGTACTTCAGATTTGATATGGCCTTTCAGACGCTTTGTCCGTACGAGTATTTATTAATATCCATATATATATATAGTTACCGAACCCCGCAGCTCCTCTACGTTGCTTCGACTAGCGGGGGTTCATACTAACCTTCACCTTCTCCTTGGGGACATTGATAAGACCTTGCCGCTTTGATCCAACAGCGGGGGATGCCCATTTCATAGACTTTTTCACCTCGTTAGGCAGCTAAGGCTATCTACCTACCCAGAAGGACCTTCGCGCGTATTAATATTATATAGGGC
>Ga0228600_1000140_pt1 | contig 10399 bp, 6 predicted proteins | sample CRU5metagenome_FD_182730 | JGI IMG/M metagenome (GOLD analysis project Ga0228600, IMG submission 182730) | Spruce roots microbial communities from Bohemian Forest, Czech Republic - CRU5 | ecosystem: Host-associated > Plants > Roots > Unclassified | place: Czech Republic: South Bohemian Region... | reverse complement strand
TGCCTTTACGGGCTTTTATGGCGGATATTATGATTATAGAGATGTGTACCCTTCTTTCGTGTTCTCTCTGCCATCCCAGGAATAGCGCAGATGTTGTTGTGATACCAAAATCGAGCAACGAACTTACGAGAACAAAGTGGCGGTCGGATAGCTAGGTAGTCCGCCAATCCCACGTAAGATTGGAAAGCGCAGGTTCAAATCCTGTTCGCCACCCGAAGAAGAAACGGAAGACTGCATCATTACGAGGGTGTCACATATATAAGGCAGTTGCCACTGGGTCTATAGTGTTCCGTTGCGGAGTGTTAGGTTCCATTTGCTACCGGACGGGAGAATTCGAACCGCCCCGTTGCTGATCGTGCTGGCTGGGCGCTTACAGGGCAGTACCAGACGATTGGGAGAGGCGGTGAGACCTTCCACTGGCAGTATACTATTTCCCTAGCTGTGTTACGAATTTCATAATGGGTTTATTTCACTTTTCCCTTAGCAAATTGGTGGACCAAATCGACTTTTAGGTAAGCTGGGACTAGAAACCCTCGTTCGGAACTAGGAATCGATCTTCTTTAGTTATGATTTTGCGTGCTAAAAAGAAATCCTATACGAATTGGAATTAATCTCTCAGTAATGGAATGAAGTTTAAGGCAAGTGAAAGCATTCACCGCGCTTAACCAGTATTCGTTTTGTACCTACTTCTCCTTCCCTGTCCTTGGTGGAGACTACGTATCCAATAATCTATATGTCACTAGCGGATTACTTACTTACGCTCAGCCAATCCTATCAACCCAGCTCTCTGTGTACGTATTCTATCCCGTTTATCTCCCGTTCTTGATGGCTGGCTGTACGTTCGCTTATTCGGTCGCTTGGGCGTAGTTGATTGATTAGAGACAGTTACAGCGTATAACCGACTCTCTGTTCTATCCTGTCTCTCCCCAGTCACCGGAATAAACTTTTATGCAGCCGATCCTGCAACCATTTTGTCTCCGTTTAGCCAAAGAAGGGGCAGGGCCGTAGAGCCGTGTACGACGCCAGTAAGTGTGATTTGATGCCTTCACAACCTTTGCCAACCTACCTACGTATCCGGTAAGTGTCTCAGCCAAGGATTGGTGTCTATAGCTTTAACTAGCGGATAACTTAATCTGTAGTTGTCCTTGCACCCCCGACTCTAGAGATCGAAGAGCCAAAGAAATACCAGTACATTATTGCCTTTCTTCCGGGCATTAACAACCTACTTATTGGTGTATCTAGCTTGAACTAGTGCTATCATCATCACTCTTTCTAGCATTACAACCTTTGTATGATTTCGGCCAATAGTAGTTATAAGCATACAGCTGAGCGGAATCGACCTAGCTTTCTTCTTCATGACCGACACATGTTTACTCCCAATCCTAGTATTTTGTAGTGATACAGTTGAGTTCACCGGTTAGTTTCAGTGATCGATTATAGCCATGATTGGTGCTTTAAAGATCGAAACGTAATGGTCTCAAGTAGAACAGCGGTACTAAACCTTATGTTATGCCATCCATTCTATGTACCTACATCCCTTACTCTAGCTGAGTGCACGACAGCGGAGAATAACACCTTGATGGCAGTATCCCAGTCTATCTGTTGGTTCCCCTCCACCTTGATGATTAGAGCCGTGTTGGTTTAGCTGCTTACGTATCCGGTGCTCTACTATTGCCTTCATTCCTATCTATCTACCTATCTCAGCCAAGATCCGACTTGTACCTTCCTATCTGTCCATGTGCTTCTCTCTTATCTCCCTTACTCCAGCTGAGATTCGAGTATACAGTAGAGGCGAGAGCACTTCGTTAGGCCCAAGTACGTTATTATAGCCATTAAGGTCTAGAAACGTACCCACCTACGTATTTGTGTCTATAGCTGATTCTAGCCAATATTATGGGCATACTATGAATAAACGATATTTACCCGATAGAAGAATCGGCAGCAACGGGGGGTTCTAGCTTATGAATAAATAAAAAGCTCAGCTCTCTTCTAGTTGGTCGCGGGCCCCGAAGATCGAGGGAACGAAGTTGCGAGAACTAGATGCCGGAAATGAGAGTGAATTTCAGATAGCCCTTCCAGAGTTCGCGCTTTCAATTCGCAACAAAGTTGAGTGCATAAATGCTTTCTTAATCGAGCCCCACTAATCAATGGGTGGAGTCTATTATATACATATTAACAAGCAAAGGAGTCCTCTCTTTATTGTTTCCGTCTAGGATATCTGTGGTGAGTTGTGGTGCTTTTACTCGCTAACTCATGTGAAATACTTTCACTTTTTATAAGGCTACCTCTCCCTACGGCCAAGGAAAGTGCCCTCATGCTTTGTAAAGAGGCGTTCGTTCGGGATTTTCGCAAGGAAGCAGTAGTGCCGGAAGGCGTGCCTGCCAGTAAGTGAGTTACGGTAGGTGATATGCCGATCCCACCTACCCTGCCTAGAGGAAGGATGGCATGCGTGTTCTTTAGTAAGAGAGAGACTGAAGGATAAAGAGAAAGAGAAGACACAATTATCCAAGCGGAAAATAAGCGTCTAATATAAAAAATGCTATCTCTATTTATACATGAGATTCTAGAAAGAGTATCCTTTTATATACAATATTGATTCATGAATTATCTACCTGGTAATGAAAAACGATGCTAAAGCGTAATTACATATATAAGCATTGCTAATACTTTCCTGGCATTAGTAACTACTCACTTACTTCTTTCCTTGGCTACAGAACAACACTGTATTTCCTTGGCTACTGATAGCACTTAACTGAACTGAAAGCACTTATAAGGCCACGTTCCCATCCTTTCCCGTTAATGCCTTCTGTAGCACACATTCTTTAGTCTGGTGGCATCCTTAGAAGGAGGTGGCATCCCAGGTGGCATCCTTCCTGGGAATACCCCTTCCTTCCTAAAGGAGTACCTCTTAGATCTCCCTACCAGAGATGAATAGTGATAAGAGGCAGTAACCTATGCGGAGTTGCGGAGTTGATATGGCGTAGATATACTTTGAATAATGATGGGTCAATCTCTGAATGGAGGTATGGCGATGAGAAGCCCCAGATGATAAGCCCTGATGAGAAGCCCCTACATTAAGGCCACTGAAGGGGAAGACCTAGAGAATCTCGGCAAGCCCGAAGGTGATCTTGAGTAAGCCCTTATGATGATGATAAGGCAAGCCCCGATGATCAGCCCTGATGATAAGCCCTGATAATAAGCCCTACCACGTTAGCGGGTATACCACCAGACCACGTTAGCCTTCGCTACTGAGAATATCCCTTACTGATATGTCTTTTCTTACCCCATTGCCTCAAAGAGAAAGAATTGATTTGAGAGGGTAACTAGGCCCAGCGTTCCTAGGCCCAGCTCTATTGAATATTGAAACAAACCAATAACCACATTAATAAAGGTAGGAGGTTCCAGAACTCATTCGTGTTCGTGTAGAAGGTCTTCGTGTTCGTGAAGGTCTTCGTGTTCGTGAAGGTCTTCGTGTTCCTGTTCGTGTCTATTCCCTAGATGATCGTATCCATACCCTGAAATTGTAACCCTGAAATCGTAACCCTAGTAAGCCCGTTACCTCCTCTCTATTCCCTCATTTTCCTTAACTTATACTAATGTAACCCTCGCTTACGCCTATCGTAACCCTTTCCTTTTCTGTCGTAACCCTTAAATTGGAACCCTTCTATTGACCCATTCTCATGAGTCAGCCCTTTACCTCTTCTATTGACCCATTCTATTGACCCATTAGATAACGATTTCCTTTCCCTCATTAGATAACGATTCGTTAAGGCTATCTCGTAATACCCCTACTAATATCTCGTACTACAATGGGAGGCTCTCGAAAATGTCTAGCATTGAACCCACCGAATATTTTACTATTATATGACCTCATTAGTTACCGAATACCACTCTATTCCCGTTCCTATACTGCCTATTATCGAATGACCGTCTCCAGTTGATTCAGAGGTGTGATGAACCTGCTTATCCTGTTGTTCCAACAGAAAATCCTTTATCAACATTCGAAAGAAATGAAAGGGTGTAGAAATGAATTGTTTCTTCTTTTTTAAATGAATAAAATGAAACCATACCCTCCCTATGGCCAGGTGAGTTATAAATCCCTTGATGAACAAGCCCAAGACCTTGATGGGCAAGCCCCATTCCAAGGTAAGGGAAAGATCCTCTCTTTTGTGTCCTGCGGAGCCTGGTCCTACCGTTAATTAAATACTCGCCGATAACCTCGCCGATAAATATGAAATGACCTTCGCCCGGTTCTATTTCTAGTCCCTGCAGTATATCCTGCAGCTAAGGTATAAGCTAAGGTGGTAAAAACAGTCCGAGCGGATTCATTCAGGTGCAAATCCAATTCCAGCGCAAGATCCATAGCTACTAGTTATAGATTGAGATCCTGCAGCATACAAGCTAGTATTTTAGCCAGATTGAGACCCAGCATCAGTATAAGTTGCTCGGGGTCCTTATTGCTCGGGAGATAAGTGAAACAACGGACCCAAGGACTTCCGCACGCCATACACATTGATCTCTACGTCAAAATATTATCGAAGCACATGAGAATTCCACTTAAATAAATATTCCACTACCTTTGCCTTTGTCTTTGCTGCCTCTCCCGCTGCGGGGTAAACTTACAATCCTACCGATGGGGGCTCCGCTTCTTAAGCTATAGGATCTGATTCCAAGTAAACAAGGTCCACGGAACTAGTTAACCCACTTATGGTTCTGTTTCTACGGGTTTTGCCCCTGCCCTAATCTCTGCTACTGGATTTGTTGAATCTGCATGGTTTTGAAACCACCTAGTAGGCCGCTTCTGGGTTTGATTGCTCTGCTGCCTCCGCTAACGTAGCTACATCTACCTTCTACGCCTCTGCCTTTGGTGGTTAACCAACGGGTTCGGACTCTACCTCCACTATAGCCGCGGGTTCACCAGAATGGTAAACTGCCCCCGCTATAGCTGGCTATCAAACTACTATAAGGGATGTCACTAGGTAAAATGCCTCCCCTGCCTTTATATCTATCCCCGCAGCTGGATCTCCTCCTGGGTCTGGTGGTGAAACTTCCTTACGAGAAATACCATCTAACCGAGGCAACGGAGCAAGAACTGAGCCTGATGAGTAACACCTATTCCTGCGCTGATCAACACTGGCACTGGTACTTACAGCGATGCCAAGGCCAATGCTTATTCATAAAACCCCGATACCCAAGGCCAGGGCCTAGGACCCATCCGAACATGTAGCGATCAAAACACAGCGAATTCCAAGATGCACCAAACATGCAAATCCGGCGCCCAAACCCTAGCACCTCGTCCATCCAGGACCTACACACTCAGAGGAACAGATCGGATCAAATGGAGGATCGGATCGGAACATGGAACATCGCATTGATCAGAAACATCTCAGCAACGGAAGCAGCACCAGTAGCCGTGGTTGAAGCAATTGAAGTTGCATATACAGTCCCAATTGATCCAGTTGATTGAGTAGCAGAGGCGGAATCAATTGCATTTTCACCAGCAGAGGCAAAGGCACAGTAAGCAGTCGAAGTATAGGCATAAGCACCAGCAGCAGTGGGAGAAGCAAAAGGGGAAGCAACAATAGCAGGGGTATCAGCATCAGAGGTAGAAGCAGTTGAGTGAGTGAAAGCAGTTTATCCAGCATCAGAGGCAGAAGCATAAGTAGAAGCAGATACAAAGGCAAAGGTTGGCTGTCGATTCAAAATCTATAGGCATTCATGGTAGCGTATGGTAGCGTACAGAAGGGTGACTCTAGAGGAGAGATAAGGGACCTTGCACTAAAGACCCCTAGCGCTGTGTTTCGTGGCTTTCTCTATACGCCCGCTTCCTAATAAAGAATCTAAAATAGAAGCGCTACTATCAATGGATGCATGCTATTGGACCCATCCCTTTTTCTTTTTGCCTTCTTCGGCGGCAGCAGGAAAGGCATTCGACCCAGGTTATATAATTTAAGCAGCATAAGTTGCATAGACGGGTTGAGTTCCTACTTTTGGTGAGGCAGCAGATGATCCAGTTTCAGTTTATGATACAGCTGCATTTGATCTAGTTCCAATTGATTCAGTTTAAGTTGATCTAGTCGAAGCTTCACCCATTCAGTTGCCCCAGCAGCATCACAGCTAGTTTCAGTTGATGACCTTATAATTATAATAAGGATTCTCTCCCTTAGTTAGTAAGGTAACAATTGATGAGTTAAGATTTCTGGATACATAATGCTTGGCGCACACTCCTGGTTCATGAGGGAATGTAACTAGGTCCCAAGGGGAGTAGACAGCCGATTTATATGTTCTTAACTGGGCATAAGATCGAGGCTTTCCTTCTTAACTTAACTTAACTGCCCACCCCATTTATTTTATATAGTGAGAATGTAACCTATTAGAGTGCGGCACCTACCTATTAGAGTGCGGCACCTACCTATTAAAGGAATGGAACAATAGCTTTCACACAAGGGTTGATGATAGCTACGATGACGGCACACAAGGCAGTGTAGGTTCATTAGGCAATGTTTCATATCAATAATGAATCTCCTTATGCCTTAAAGAAGATAAAGATCAGCACGTATGTCTGCCGAAGGTGTTGACTCGTGGATTGGTTGAATGTCCTGACCTTTGTGAATTGCTATTCTTTGTCAAGATAAACGCAAGATGCGGTTCGTAGACGATGATTCCTCATTATGGTGATGAAAGTGTAAATGAAATTCATAGATATGCCATTTTGAATATGGCTCATTAATCTCCTTCCTTATGGGATTGGTGGATGAGGAAAATAGTCCAGAGAGCCCACCCCTGTTCCCGCGTTGCGGCTGTACTTAATACAACGCATACGGGTGCGGGTGATAGTAGCTCTTTCTTATAGTTCATAAAGCACATCCCATTCTTTCATTCTTCAAGTAAGAAAATCCCTTTGCTTTTCCCTTTGCTAAAGCACATGCATAGTTAATCTGTATCTCTGCCTTAGTTCATCTGTAATCTCTAGCTGATCTGTATTCTCTAGCTTAGTGGATCTCCATTAAGGAAGTGAACTACGTCAACTAGCCCACCGCCACTACTGGTTTCAAGTGTGTTTTGTTGATTGATCCTTTGACCTTTCCTTTAATGATAAGCACCTCCTTGCTTATGGCTCCGTAATCTCTTCTCTCATAATAGCTACTTCTCCCAGTTATCTCTGAAGGTAGCTACTTATTTTCTATTTTATTTTATATTGTGCACCACCCAGTTAGATTATATCTGATGATAGCTCCGTCGCAGCGCACCACGGCAGGAATAAGGGTTAAGTTCATGAGGAATAATGGCCCAGCGGATCTAATCTATACTATACGTCCCGTTACCTCTTCTATACTCTACTCTACTAAACTAAACTCTTACTGGGCATAACTATCTATGTTAGAAATGAAGGAAAACACTAGATGAGCTTGTTTACAGCTTCTACATCTTATATAGAAACAATGGTTCCAACTATCATGCTTGGTTCATATACCATACTTATTACTAGATGTATGATTCCCATTACTTTAGCTGATACGTATATGGCTTGTATAGGCTTATTCCCAGTATATAAGAGAACCAAGAGCTTGTATTACACTTACCCTAATAGATCAGCATTTGGGATTGGTTACATATAATAACTATCTCCATAATATAATATAATATATAGGGTGATATAAGCAGTAACACTATACTCATAGCTTATTGATTACATGGTATTCAGACTACTAGTATCTGCCCAATTGTTTCACTTGATTTCATAGATTCCTGAATGAGCAATGGGAATAGAAGGAAGCGTATGGATATCATGTATACAAGGGCAGAGAAGATGAAGCTAACATGATCCCAGGATTCAAACTATAGTGATATCTCAATTCCTTACACAAGAATCATTAGGTAGATTTCATAAGTACTTCCATAACAAACAAAGCAAGAGATAAGAGTAAGTCCACCCTTTTCATAGCAGTACTAAGCACAGTAATCTCATAACACAAGAGCTTATACAAGTGCAATGGAATCATAACTACTAGATACCAATCACGTATCCATAACAAGTAGAGCTTAATCAAGCGTAATCACTTACTAGTAATCACTCTAAGTACGAGGTTACATCAAGCTTTATCTGTAATAACTCAAGCTATGTAATTTTTTATTCATATCAACTAGTACGAGCTTTATGTGTAATCAAAGCTAATAAGATTAGTAAGCTCTATTCAGGGAGTTATTTTCCATCCGGTAAAAGGGAATAGAAGACCAACTGGCTAGTAAGATGCTCGGGTGCTTACTTTGTTGCGCTTGCTATAGATTTTGGCACATTATAGCTTGTTCTAGGAGAAACGCCATGAGGTAGGTGCTTTTTACCGTGAATGCACTACTACTTAATAATCGTTCAAGACTGCGAACCGCTGACTCTACATACTATTTGATGGAGGCCTTACCATTGGCATCTCGCCCGCCTTCTCTGCCCCAGCTTCTCCATAACTACTTCGCAACGTATCCCTTCCAGCTCTATAGCCACTTGCGCATACCTCCCTGTTACTATTATATAATAAACTACACAGGGGCAACTGGATCGATTAGTTCAAATGAATCAATGGCTGCTGCTTCAATGGTAATTACTAGCTTCGTAACTGGAGGCAAAGAATTTGACGCGTGTTTGCTTCTAACTTCCACCTCCGCCTCTGCGGAGACCACCCACAACCTCAATCTATATCTGCTTATGGTAGTGAATTTGCTTGCTTTGGATCTGTATCTGGAATGGGACCTTCCACTCGAACTCAATCTGGAAATGGCTATCAAAGGCTTGAAGATCAATACAGCTTGAATAAGTAGTAAGACCTTTCGAGTCGCGTTCCAGACGTGTATGTTATGTACGAGCATGTTGCTTATTTCTTTTTTAAGTGTTTTCAGTTGTTCAATTGGGGATGCGGTTGAGGCAAATAAATATATATTGGTTAAGGCGAAGAAGTACAAGTTAGGTAGGCTCTTGAGTATGAGTGAAGTAGGCGTGGGCGAGGCACTAAGTAAGTAGCGGGACAGAGCACTTGTATAAGTGAAAGAAATGGATTTGGTTAAGCAAGCCGGGTAACTAAGTAGCAGTCAAGAGAGAGAGGCTAGGTGAAGCGCATAAGTAGCAGAAATAGGGCTTTTCGTTGTGAAAGAAGGGGTAAGAAGGGATTCATCTAACCAAAAAGGCTTTCAATAGAGCAGGAGGGAGATAACTAGAGAGAGAAGAAGTCAAAGCGTTATTACATATATAATAATAGCATGCATTCTGATTAGAAAACCGAATCTAGTGATATGACGACGTATCTAATTAATTACCGGAAGAACAGTGGTGGGATTTAAAGCATACAGCTATTATCTCTCAGATGGTGGGGCTTCTGTCAGAGAGGAGAAATGGATCGATGCATAGGTTTGAAAAGGCGGGCGGGCAACAGGTCCCCCATAATCGGGACATACCTGACTAACGAATCTAGGCACAGAGACAGAGAAAAGAGTTTCCATCCCATCCAATCCCAACGGTGGCAACAACGGCAGCGGTGAAAGGGAAAAAGGCTAAGAAGGGAACAGAGAAAACAGTGAAGGTAACTTACCATATCCCTAATGCTCTACATCTAACAGCTACACATACATAGGCAGCAGCTTCTCCTCATACCCTATAAGCTACGATAGCAAGGGAACAACGGAAGGTAGAATAGATAGATACTACTACCATTAAGCTGGAGAGGATATGGCCTCAAGCGAAGAGATTACGGATGAGAAAAGATCATCATCGAAGGCTGATCCAATCAATAATGATTCAAGGCGCGTAGCGATCCGAAAAGTATGAAATGATAATGTCCGATGGAAGGAAGGAGGGTTCCGCCTTAGGTAGTAAGAATGAGGGTAATGGCTAGTGTTCTAGAGGGTATATCAATGTGAGAAAGCTTAATCAGTACCTGCAAATAGATGAGGACCAGAAATCGCTTCATATGCTTACGATCGAGGAATCATATAGTATAGGTGCGTAAGCTTGCCTTCTGACTTGCCTACATTGGTGGGCTCTTACTAGACATATCGAGTAGGCATTACTCAGATAGATATTGATAAAGGGAGGCCAACCGACCAGTCTTTCGCATGAGTAGTAACCGATAGTCTTGCCTATATGGACTTGTTCATAAATGACCTTGCTAACTTGGTAGCTTCGGGAGCAGCCCTGTATAATGAGGGCCACTTATTTCCTCTCCCGTTGGTCGAGCTTGCTTGCGCATCCTCGGCGAAGGTGCCGTAAGGCCGCTTGCCTGTTAAGGGAAGGAAAAAGCGTAATTACATATATAATGAATGAACGCATAATTACATATATAATGAATGAATGCATAATTACATATATAATAATATAATAGCAGCCACTTATTTCCTCTCCCGTTGGTCGAGA
>Ga0228600_1000137_pt1 | contig 10623 bp, 8 predicted proteins | sample CRU5metagenome_FD_182730 | JGI IMG/M metagenome (GOLD analysis project Ga0228600, IMG submission 182730) | Spruce roots microbial communities from Bohemian Forest, Czech Republic - CRU5 | ecosystem: Host-associated > Plants > Roots > Unclassified | place: Czech Republic: South Bohemian Region... | reverse complement strand
CATCAAACCGATGTCCTATGTCATTTGCTCAGTAAACCAGCCCAAAGATACCTCTAGTCTTGTATCTTCGCGATCACTCTTGGTCTCATCTCTATCAGCCATACTATAAACCATAATCAAGACCCCAGGAACTTGCACATAAACCACCTTCTATTAGTTAGTGTCACCTTTCCTTGCCTGGGAATGATTTCACTACTGTCTTCTAGCCTATGGTTATGTGTCATTGTATGGTTATGGTTTGATAATTTCTAACTTGTATGCTTGACTGTGAATGATTAATAATAAGACATGGCTTTGTTTTTATGGCTTAATATACTTCCCTTAGGGATTACCCTTCCTTAGGGGTCAGAATGATCGGTTCAATCATATTGCCTTTATTGTTTTTACTACCATGAAACCAGCTGGAAATGACATCATTTGATTCAACTGTTAGAGTGCTTCCCTTAACTAATATTTTGATACATTACTGCCAACTTAGTGAAAGAGGATCTCTATTGATTTTACTAATGTTGATATGATTTTCCATTTGGTGTAATTCTCTTTTTGTGTAGAATCTCTAATGAAGTTGAAAAAAGATTTTAAATGATTCAAGCATTCATTAGATCGATCTTTGCTTACTTTTGGGGTCTTTCAACTCCTAGCTTGGGTCTTCAAACTCCTTTAAGCCTCCTCACTTTTCTCTTGTTATTTGACTACTTTCTGGGTCTTTCAACTCCCAATATCTTTTAGTCTGGGGTCTTCAAACGCCTCTTTGTTTTTCTTTTTCTATTTGATTGCTTTCAAACGACGGACGACCGCTACATCGTTGGTTTATTCCCTCCGAACAACGATGCGTGTAGGGCGTGGGTGGGGTACCCCGAACCCTGCGGACTTACCTTTTGACAACTGGTGGTGCTTTCCTTACTTAGGACTTGTATTACTTAATGCTTCCCTTCTTACTTGCCGTCCCTTATAAGCGTGCCTTAGCGACGACTGGCTTAAGAGCTCAAGATAGAGCCTGGAGGGAAGGACAAAGAGACAGAACCAAGCCTTGTGAGAAGAGCTAGAACCTCAAGCCCAGGAGCCGCCGATAAGAGGTCCTCGCAGAACCAAGCATTGTGAGAAGACGGACGGGGCCTCACAGCGGATATAGAAGCCCAGAAGCCCAGGAGCCCGCCCAGGAGCTTTTTTATATTAGGGACTCCCTGAAGCAAGTTAGTTTTTTACCTTAGATTGGATGGATGCTTTTACGATCTACAGCCCACAGATAGAGAAGAGATAGAGCCCGGGGACACGGTTTGCTCTGCGGGCGGAACTATGAACTGGCGGGGCAGGCACGCTCGCGCTGGAACAATGAACTGGAAGGGCAGGGGGCTGGGATTGCTTAAACACCACAAACAACAAGCTAGACTATGCGTTATATACGTTGCAGCCCACCATCGGAATTGAAAACACTTAGACGACGGATTTAGGATTACTTCTTGGGATAACATCATGCTAATCCATGTTTTACACGGCCAAGTGAAAACATCGTTTGTTAAGGAGTTAAGTTTGGAAGAGCTCAGACCCAGTGGGAGGACTTCTTGCTTTAAGCCGGACGGACGCGGGTTTGGGGACTTATTGCTTTAGGGCATGGCTGGCAGCAGGCAGGAATTCTTATGGCTTTAAGCTTTACGGGTAGGGGAATTCTTGTTGGATCGACCGGACCAACCCCACAATAACAAACTAGCTGTTCGGGTCATTTACTTAGAATAGGTTTTGACCTATCATAGCCCCGAGCTATCCATATCGCGAACCATCCCAGCGACCCATTAAGCCCTGAAGCTGGACGAGAGGTACCGTACCTCGGGGAAATGGCAGAGAATTTCACATAGGTACCTACCCCCCCTTTTGATTGGTCCCGGGCGGAAATCAGACGAGGAAAGATATTTGAATGCTTTTGACCCAACCCGAATTAGACTCCTGACTAGCCTGCCTTATGAAAACTCATTAGTTTTTTGGAGACGCTCTTCTTTTTCAAGTTGAAGTACGGAATGCCGAAACCCTTCTTTCTTTTTTATATCCCAAGCAAGTCAGGCCTGCCAAGGAAGATCGGGTCAGGGAAGGCCGCCGAACGAACATCAGTATGGAAATCACATAAATGACCTCACCCTTTGTTTTTATGGGGCGATTCTTTCGAAGGGTGCCAGTATTGGGATCCTATTAAGATACTTATTATCGATCTTCTTTAGAACCCGCCTTTTTTTATTATTCTTGAGCAAGCACCCCACCTCACCTTGAGTTTCATATGCGAAGCGAAGGGACTAGTCTTCAGAACCTTCTTTCTTATTGCTATTATTTAGACCCCACCCGGTCACCCCAGTCATTAATGAGAATCTTCTATTGCAGGACCCATTCACCTGCTTCCTCCGAGAGGGAGGTGGTTCTATCTGAAGGAAGGGAAAGGTAGGGCTTACTCCGAGAATAGAGAACTCATCAATTTGGCTAAATAAAAAAGAGAGTTATGGACCCCAGATTCGAAATATATCATTTTAGACCTGAAAACGCAACACAGCGAAGGTTTATTTACTTTGTTTTTCATCTTTAGGTTCTACCTTCCACCCGAAATCCGGTATTACCCGCCTGTTCACTCTTTTATTATTCCGAGCTACCCATATCGCGAACCATCCCAGCGACCCATAAGCCGTTTAGTTTTGGTTGATTGAACCATCTACCCATTAAGCCCTGAAGCTGGACGAGAAGTACCGTACCTCGGATCAATGGCATTGAATGAACCATAGTTACCGTACCCCTTTGGATTGGTCCTGGGAGGGGAGGCAATCGGACGAAGGTATTGGTTTTATTGCTTTACCCTTTCTTTACCCAACCCTCATTCTCCTCCTTCCTATCCCGCTTTCCTAAACCTCATTATTTGGTGGAGCCACTCTTATAATGAAGCCTCACCTTGGTTGGGGCTCGTCTTTCTAACAATGACAGTTAGCCGAACGTGGTCAAAAAGGTTGAGACATACATCAAATAACCCCAGGCAGAGAATGACTGTTCGAACAAGCTTGGTTGAGACATCCGGACAGTTCAGGCCATCCCCTCAAAGGAGCACAAGGTTGAGCCTACAGTATGAACCTTTCGTTTTGACAACCCACTTTTTTTTACTACAGTATGACAGTTTAGATACAGGAAGAATACACATAGAGCACGGGCTTGGGCACTACAACCAGTCGTACTTATGTTTAGTTTTGTATTAAGCATAGAAGAGTTGTTCCGGGATTTGGGATACTCACGAAAGGAAAGCTAATGGATAGGATCGAGAAAAAAACCCCTTGGTTTTTATATGGATGATAAACCTCACCTCATGCCTCATTAGTCTTTAGAACCCCTCCACCTTGGGGCTGGGCTCTTCTTGATAAATGTTATATCTTGGGGTGGGGCATGTTTTATATTTATATACGTCATTTCTTTATACAACTTAGATATTGATCTACTTAGATTGGGTGGGATCTTCTAACGAAGCCGAACCTTTCAACCCGCCATATCTTCCCTTTTCAAACCACTTTGAAACCTTCCTTCCCTTTAAACCCAATTAATGCAAGTCCTTTATTTACATTATAACGGTTCAATCCTTACTGCCTGTTTTAACGATTCAGTGATAACCTCATCTCACCTCAGCGCATTTGTCCTATAGCTCACCTCATCTCACCCAAACTCATTTGTCTTATCATTTTATTAGCGTCACTGGTTGCCTTATTTACAATCCGATGTTCCGAGCTCTGGGCTCTGGGAGAGGGGTTACGGAAGTCTTCACCGATGAATTTATCCCATTTCCCCTAACCTCTAAAAGCCATCGGCGAATGTTGCCATATGGTCTCTATCAGAAGGACAAAGCCAAGAGGGCAGTTTTTCACATCCCATTTTAACGAATTGGACTGATCAATAATTACGTATTACGTATATAGAAAGCAACTCGCCTTTCCTCTCCATCTTCCCTACTCACCTTTCCTTCTTGCAAGCCATTCCTTTCCTCCCATCTTGGAAGCTAGTGATTTTCAGGTTGGTCAAGCCTTCATGTTCAGCCACACGGTTGCCGAGGAACACACTGTCCCGAGTCTCTGGTGGAAGAAGCACTGAACAAGAGCAGTGGTGGAAGAATCACTAAACAATAACAGCGGTGGAAGAATCACTAAACAAGAACCAATAATCTCTATACACTTTTCCATAACTAAAAGAACAAAAAAGAAAACTATCAGAGCCATTGCGGGTGATTGCTACTTCGAAAGCCATGAGCCCCATTCACGAAAGCCTAAGGAAAAAACTTGCTACTTTTGATTAACTCGTCGCTACTTCTGATCCCTCTACGTACCCTCTCTTTATCGATCTGACCCTTCCATGTACCCGACACTGATTCCCAAGCAGAGGGAGGAGAAGGAGGATCTTACAACTACATCATTTATTATTACAACATCTTAAAACACTTAAGAAACCAATGAGAATGACAGAAGCCCGCTAAACAAGCACAGAAATAGGTAAAGGAATGGACGTTCCTCAAAAAAAGGCCTATTTTATATCCTTTTTCCAGCCCCTCTTGGAACCATCAGACTCCTTTCACATGCCATTTATCTTTTGTAAAAAGCCTGTGAAAGCAATCTCATATAGGATGGTCGTAGATCAGAAAGGTTGTATCTCACTTTATGAGTGGACTTCCTTTAGTTACGGTTGTTATGGAATAAGGTAGCTCTCTCGTTCCGGAGTTGTGGATTATCTGAGTTCCGGAGTTCATGAGCGAAATGAATACGGGAGCGCTGCTAGCCAGTAGGCAAGCCAGCTGCGCAGCGTGCCTGTTCTTTATATACTGTTGTATTTTCTACGCTATACTGGATATGCTCTATGTATCTTATATATGCTATGTATGCCTTGTAGGGGGGGGGATATGGCTGCTATGACCTTCTTGCAATGACTGACTATGACTGGTGCTTATGGGCTATGATCGGCTATGATCGACTATGACCTTCTGGCAATCAATGATCGGCAATAAATACAATGACTAGCTGCAATGCCCTTCTAGTGATGACTGGCAATGAGACCGGCTCTCGGCTGACTTTCCGGCAATGAGCACTGTCAATGACCCCACTGACGACGATTGACTATAAGCTGACTTTCTGGCACTGACCTTCTGTTCTTGGTACTGACCGGCTGTCAATGACCGCACCTTGAGGCAATGAGACCAGCTATGACTGACTTACTATGACCTTCTTGCAATGACCGGCTGGTAATGATTGGCTATCAGCTGGTGTGTTTGGTAGCGGGTAGAGGTTCTAGGTTCTAGGTTCTAGGTTCTAGGTTCTAGGGTCGAAGGCTATGTTTCTGTCGAGATCTAGGGTCGATGTCTAGGAAGAGATTGAGGGTAGAGGTCTATGTCTGACTTGTAGGGTAGAGCTATGTCTGGCAGCTATGGCTTCCAATGATCGGCTATCAAATGCCCTTATGGCAATGAACACTGTCTATGTTTGGCTATATGACTGGTTGGCAAAGTCCACCTCCTGTCAATGATACTGGCTATCGAGAATGACCTTCAGGCCATCAGCTATGTATCCTACCTTTTGCGAATTAACATATGTAATGCATTTTCATTCCTTTCATCTATCCCAGTTAGGGACATTTCCAAGGTTCCCGTAGCGTTAGAGGGTCTAGGGTCGAGGTCTAGGGCAAGTGTCGAGGTAACCAGGCCTGTTCCTGTCGGCCAGTGGTGCTATGCGGGGACTAATCCGTGCCGTAGGAGAGCTCTGATGACATAAGTGTGCTTGGATTAATCCGTAGGTCTAAGTGCTCTGGCACCCTCGGAGCGTCCCCATCATTCAATGACAGATCACGTACCCCTTCATAACACGTACACGGCCCAATCAAATCCCCATCTTACGGGAGAGGGAGAGGCATTGATCAAGTGAAATGATTGATCGGATTCTCTCAACTGATGATTAGTCTTATGAGAAAAGCGTTCCCACCAAGCAATGAGTCTGAAAATAGCGTACCCAACGGAACCATCTGCCAAGAAAGGCGTTACCCAGATTAAACAAATTCCCCAGTCACATTCTCACATTAACGCATCCCCCATTCACACATTACGTTCAATCCGCATTCACGCAGTCCGCCTTCTGTCCGCTTTCAGTTCCAGACGCAACAGCCCAATCTTCTGGGAGAGGCCTTCCAACTGACACAGATTCCGGGAGAGGCATTGATTCAATTTGATTCCCAAAACTGATGGGCTTGGGAGGCAAGTTACGACTGATACATCTTATGGCTTCACGGACCCATCATTCACAGCTTTAGGACCCAGCAACTCCCCGGATCAAAGCCCCATCTACTCCCGTACCAATTAGCTCTCTTACCGGATAAACATCTCACCTCCCCATCATTCACAATATTTAGTGTACCCATCATTACCTGACAGACTAATTAGCTTCTTACTCAATATTATGATACCACGCCCCCTTAATTAACAATCTCACGTCCCCTTCAGACCCATACAGATTAATTAGCTTCTTACTTGATACTTATCTCACGTCCCGATCATTCCCAGCGTTATAGGACCCATCGTTCCCCGGGTCACGTCCCAATATGAGAAAATATAACGTACACATCAATAGATTCTTCTTGGATGTTTTGGAAACGATAAGGAGGTGTCAATAAAGAGGTGGTCGCCTATAAGGAAGGAGGTATAAGGAAGGAGGTCATATTTGACAGAAGGTCTCCGATAGCCAGCCGGTACTCATACAGGTGGCGATCACTCGATGCCGTCCATTTGGTACTCGACCCCAGGAGGAGAGGAGGAAATCCAGGTGTTGCTCCAAGTGCTGATGCATTCAATTAAGCTTGGTACGATGTATTCTTGGATGTTTCGGAGATGTCTTCTTGTCTTGGAACCGATGGAGGACGTCTTCTTGGATCTTTTGGAACTGATCACGATCTTACTTACAATGGCAGGCACCAGTTTTGATAAGTTGATAAGTTAAGGAATAACTTGTGAGTTTGAGGTTGTGCCTTGCTTTTTGTGTGTGTGTATTCACGTATATAATGCAATAATAAAGTTGTGGGAGGAGTTAGTGAGTGATGAGGTGCAACAATGAAATGAACCAACAATACATGCATCACGTGTTACAAATTACTTGACCAGGCTTGCCACTGACCGGAACTGCACAGCAGATAGTGACACTGCCCTCGATCCTTTCACTCTTCCTTTGGACCCTCAGATTCAGACCTATGCCTCGGGAATCTCCTTTTTGAAAACTATGCCTCATACATATTAGCCTTTGGTGGGACTAGCCTTGGGAAATCAGACTTGGGAATAGACCTTTGAACCTCTGCCTCTGACCTCACCCTTGGGAATAGCCTTGGGAAATCAGACTTTGGTGGGAATAGACTTTGGAACTTCATCCCTGGACTCTCCAGCCTATGCACGCAGCCTTTGGAACAGCCTGAAAAAACTCAGCCTTGGGTGGGAATAGACTTTGAAAACTACTCCTTGGGAACATACTTACCCTCACCTTACTGCCTCAGCCCTATTACCTCCGACCGAACCTTTCCTACCTACCCTTTCAATATGAATCTACCCTTGACGACCTACCCTTATGAACCTTGCCTGACGATCGAACCTTGCCTGCATCCTCTCGAAGAATACTTTTAAGCCTACCATTCACGCTTTAGCCATTTGATGTTCCCTTTATGTATGTTTTCTGTCCGTATTATCCGCATTTAGTCCGTATTCAGTTCGCGTCTGCTTTCTAAAGTCCGTATGATGTCCGCATGATGTATGCTTCCTGTATGATGATGTCCACTTCAAGTCTGTGTCCGCTTTAACCGGGCCTACCCCCAACTACTATGGCCCCATCGAATCAATAACTCCTAATTGGTACCACCTAACAAACAGGTAAGCCGTGTACTGTGTGGGGCCTTGCTTGTAATCATTATTAAGTTAGAGAGCTAATGGGTCAGTGAATGATGGGGAGCTTTTATCATAAGATGGGGCAGTTTTCTGTGGAAAAACCTATCCTCCTGGAATATGGGTCAGCTTATAAGCTCGCATTATATATATGTTCTAATACACCAATGGGCTCATCAACTTCTCGAAAAAGGTGCATCCATAAGTAAGATCGTGCATCGTTTCCAAAACATAAAAGAAGACGTTGACTCCTGGCATTGACTTAATTGAGTACCAACATCGAGTGGCTCACCTCTTTCTTGGATCGATTGATCGCCACCTGTGATTTCCTCCTGGATTGACTATTCCTGAGAGCGTTTCCAGGTTCGATATCGCAAGGGTCGAAGGCGGGGATCTATCAGGATCTCTTAAGTTCTCAAAGGTAAGTAGGTAAGGGGTTTCATTAGTCAGTTAGTTAGCTGGTGATGCTTCTTCATGAACCATTTGAACTATCAATGATTAGGGTAGGGAAGCTTGCAGGGGCTTACGTATGAGGCGGGTAGATATCCTTATTCGATGGGGTGGGATAATGGGGAGGTCTACCTTCTTCGCATGTTGGAAGGGGGATATTATCCCACATACCTGAGTAAGCATTGAGGGGATGGATATTTCTAGTTGGGAAGCTTACGAGCATAGGGCGGACTACTAATCACATGGGGACGGACCTAATACAATGGGGCAGCATACCGCCCTACTATTATGAATTGTGGAATCATTAATTGGCCTACCCGGCTCATCCCTGCTCCTCTATCATCGGAATATCATGTAAGTCAAGTGCCCTACCTATATCTCTTAGCGGATTAGACTCCTGTTCAATCGGAATGATACTCATCACTTATAAGGCTCACCAGAGGAACTTCCCTAATACTTCCTGGACGGGTGGGAGTAGGTGGGGTGACTGTCAACCATTAGCTATCCCTCCCCCAACAATGACTATATAGGTTCTATAGTGCTCACTCGTTTTACCTTTAATTAAGAGTAGGGCCCTTAAATAAGAATAATAGGCTATAGGGGAATTATCAATTCTTGGCTTCTACATTTTAAGCATTATCTCTTTTTATGGCAGCAGTCCTTGTCGCCCCTGAATGGAGCATCCTCACGGAGTAACCTTTGTCGTCAGTCCTTGTCAATTAAATCCCATCATCGTGCATTGGATTCTTCCTATCCCAGTACCCCATACAGTCGCTGTCTCATCATTATTGTTATCTAAAAGAATACCGAATAGCATGGCTGGGCTCACTAAGCTTTGGGATAATAAGGCATTGACCCGGACGGAACACGTAAATGAGAAAAAGGCCGTCCATTTTTATTCGCTTCTGCCCCTAGCGAGATAAAGACCCCGCTTTTCCCTATGGATGAGCAAGTAGCCGCCTTTCCCTCCATAGCCAACAAAGGTCTCTCCCCGAAGGCATTCCCCTAGCATCCCCACCTTCCCCCAGCATATCATACCCAACCTTCCTCCAGCATCTGGCACCTTAATTTCATTTAAGCTCACTATAGCATTCATTTCTATCTTTCCAAACGAAAAGACCCGGCTGAAGCAACGTTCTGTTAAGCGTGCATGTAAATAGCTATGTCTAGCTGGCACCTAATATGATAAGCACCCTAATATGATAAGCAGAGCCAGGATCAAACTCTAATATGATAAGCAATCGTTCTGACATCTCGAGAGGATGAGCTTCATTTCATTCAACTAGCTATTGCCTTGTTTCGCGCTTTACTGCAGTGCCCGGGAGAACCCATCTCAATGAACCTGGCGCTCGATTCTTTTCTTTTGTTCCTCGTTTCATTGGTTCGTGCACTTGGAATGACTTTGCTATATCTATCGATCTCATGCAGGGGGAATCGTGTACCGCTAGTGCCTTTTCCGAAACATCTTGAATGCGCGGATCACCGCCCTCTCTTTTAAAAGGCTCCATGGTTATCATATCAGGGCTAAAGCAATTCATCGTAGCTACCGACGAGAGAAGGAATGAATTATGGAAGAGTGGTTTTCACATATATAATATAGTATGTCGGTGAAGTTGTTAATACTATAATAATAGACTCTACAAAAAAACTCCTCTGCTTTGAAGTGAGCGACAGCGTTCAATCATGGACCGGTTGAACATTGATTCATTGGGAAGAGAAGCGGGGTGGAGTAATTGGTTTACTCGTAAGACTCATGATCTGAAGACTGCAGGTTCGAACCCTGCCCCCGCGACGAACGAGATCCAGCAAGTATGGAACGCCGTACTACGGCACATTCAATTCATGAAATTGCGGGGAATGAGCCGTCTGATTGATATTGGCTTTGAGTAGAGCCCGCCTTCCCCCTTAGCTCCTTTATCAGTTGGTTCGGGAGTCACTTCGATGACATTTGGATCTTGAAAGCTAGTCAGTTCCAAAATAAATTGTTTGGGTATGGGTAAGACCGAAACTATTGGATCAGCGACGGAGGAGGAACCGGTCCATGGCTTAACATCAATAGAATGATCCATTACGAAGCGAAGCCAGCGGCGGGTGGGCCTATCCCATGATGTCCTACCTGACTCAGTAGAACGTGGACGAGGGATTCTGTTGGTTCAGATCCAGTCGATGAAGCATGTGATTTTGGTCCAGCAGCTTAGTTTATGGAGCAGTTTCTTCTGTTGACCCAGTTTGACCAGTTTTAGCATCCGAGCCAGTCGACCCAGTTT
>Ga0228600_1000136_pt1 | contig 10682 bp, 12 predicted proteins | sample CRU5metagenome_FD_182730 | JGI IMG/M metagenome (GOLD analysis project Ga0228600, IMG submission 182730) | Spruce roots microbial communities from Bohemian Forest, Czech Republic - CRU5 | ecosystem: Host-associated > Plants > Roots > Unclassified | place: Czech Republic: South Bohemian Region... | reverse complement strand
TTAGCCGGGGGCTTGGTCAAACCACAAACTCTTTTTCCGAAGCACTGGCGCTCCTCAAAGGGTGTGAGTTAGCTATAAGTCATGGAGTAACTTCTATTACAATTATAGGGGATTCGTGACTGTTAGTATCGGTGGTGTCTCTTCCAAAATATTAATATTTCCCAGGAGGTGTCACCGTGCGTTTTAGATAGTAATAGTTTCCCTTTAATTCCTCACCCTTTTCTAAACATGTATACATAATATTGCTTAGAAACTAGAGAGGAAGATGCATTGTTTTAAAATAACCTCAATCATGTGACTAGATTCTATGTTTTTTTTCTTTTCTATAAGCTCATGATATATGGTAAGGACGATTACTATTTGTCAATTGGGTTTATCTCGGGTGGTCGGGAGGAATGATGTTTCCTCGCCACCGAGGAACAATTCCACGGGGCGACATGTCGAGGTCTTAATGATTTAATATTATCTAGAAACAATTAGAGATGAATATATAATAATTGAAAATAACATCCGGGGCGGCAGGAGCGGGTGGGGTTATTTATCACCCTCGAGGAATTAAACTATTGTCGTTTAGCCGGGGGCTTGGTCAAACCACAAACACTTTTTCCAAAGCACTGGCGCTCCTCAAAGGGTGTGAGTTAGTTATAAGTCATGGAGTAACTTCTATTACAATTATAGGGGATTCGTGACTGTTAGTCTCCCACTTCCAACAAGGGAACTCATCTTTCAATGGTTGTGAGGAATGATGTTTCCTCGCCACCGAGGAACAATTCCACGGGGCGACATGTCGAGGTCTTAATGATTTAATATTATCTAGAAACAATTAGAGATGAATATATAATAATTGAAAATAACATCCGGGGCGGCAGGAGCGGGTGGGGTTATTTATCACCCTCGAGGAATTAAACTATTGTCGTTTAGCCGGGGGCTTGGTCAAACCACAAACTCTTTTTCCGAAGCACTGGCGCTCCTCAAAGGGTGTGAGTTAGCTATAAGTCATGGAGTAACTTCTATTACAATTATAGGGGATTCGTGACTGTTAGTATCGGTGGTGTCTCTTCCAAAATATTAATATTTCCCAGGAGGTGTCACCGTGCGTTTTAGATAGTAATAGTTTCCCTTTAATTCCTCACCCTTTTCTAAACATGTATACATAATATTGCTTAGAAACTAGAGAGGAAGATGCATTGTTTTAAAATAACCTCAATCATGTGACTAGATTCTATGTTTTTTTTCTTTTCTATAAGCTCATGATATATGGTAAGGACGATTACTATTTGTCAATTGGGTTTATCTCGGGTGGTCGGGAGGAATGATGTTTCCTCGCCACCGAGGAACAATTCCACGGGGCGACATGTCGAGGTCTTAATGATTTAATATTATCTAGAAACAATTAGAGATGAATATATAATAATTGAAAATAACATCCGGGGCGGCAGGAGCGGGTGGGGTTATTTATCACCCTCGAGGAATTAAACTATTGTCGTTTAGCCGGGGGCTTGGTCAAACCACAAACACTTTTTCCAAAGCACTGGCGCTCCTCAAAGGGTGTGAGTTAGTTATAAGTCATGGAGTAACTTCTATTACAATTATAGGGGATTCGTGACTGTTAGTCTCCCACTTCCAACAAGGGAACTCATCTTTCAATGGTTGTGAGGAATGATGTTTCCTCGCCACCGAGGAACAATTCCACGGGGCGACATGTCGAGGTCTTAATGATTTAATATTATCTAGAAACAATTAGAGATGAATATATAATAATTGAAAATAACATCCGGGGCGGCAGGAGCGGGTGGGGTTATTTATCACCCTCGAGGAATTAAACTATTGTCGTTTAGCCGGGGGCTTGGTCAAACCACAAACTCTTTTTCCGAAGCACTGGCGCTCCTCAAAGGGTGTGAGTTAGCTATAAGTCATGGAGTAACTTCTATTACAATTATAGGGGATTCGTGACTGTTAGTCTCCCACTTCCAACAAGGGAACTCATCTTTCAATGAAGGGTCTAGCACTATCCACTCAACGCATTGAAGCCATTTCTAAGAAATTCACCAAGGTCTCGCAGTTCCACGTCCTTCGGGGGCTCAACAATGAAGCGGAGAAGGCCGCGAATGCAGGGGTTTCATTAGCGCACGGATGGGTATCTATTAATGATGCCTCACCATCTCTTCAGCCTCTCCCGTAGACAGGTGGGAGGAGAGACAGCAGAGGCATTTCTCGCGCAGGCCCGTGCGAAGATCTAAGCATGGTGAACGAGCTCCGATTTAAGCATGGTGAACGAGCTCCCGTGTGGTCACGATGTCGGATGTATTCCTGGGCATCTTCATGCGCAGGGTGTTTATTGAAGTATTGAGCCATTAAGAATTTTATATGGTGACGGTCGATAGGTGGGGTGTTTTTGTACCTCTGCTAAAAGTCAGTATTTTGGAACAGTAGGAACAAACAGAGGTTCCGGGTGTCTGTGTTGCATGTCTTTAGGTTGGCTTCTCTGAACTGTCAGAAGCAGCGGACTGATACTATCATCCTCTATGTATATGGATAGCCGTTATTGTGAAAAAAAAAGGGAATGGAAATAACCTCAATCATGTGATTAAATTATAAGCGTGTTTCATAAACATGACCATAACTCCCTCAGAGATGAGTTGGTCATGTAGTTTCTAACCGCTCATAGTTGTTCCTTCCACCTACTTTCACTCATACTCTTAGTCTATCTATTTGATCTACTTCATACATATGTGGGCATCATTAGTAGCAACTATGTCATATAATTTGTTTTTCAATATTGTTTTGCTAATATGTATTTAAACAATTTGTTTTTATTTCATAGTTTGTATGATTAATCAAATCTTAATCATTAAATCATTCTAACAAAGCATACGGACCCATAACATTAAAATAAATAGCAATTTTTTTAGATACTGTAAATGGATATTTATGAATCAAAATACAATAATGTTAACCAACTTTTAAAATTTATGCAGCTTTAAATGTATGTTGTGGAACCAACTATCATAAATCCATGAGATAGTCTAAATTTGTGTCCGCTTGAAATTTGTTTTATTTAAAAAAAAAGGGGTTAAAAATACAATTGGATTTGTTTAATATTTTATTTATATTTCTCGACTAATATGTTTAATTTAAATATTTGACAAGTGTGTTTTCAGTAAAGAAAAAGTCCAGCTTTCTATTACTAAAAGGAAGGTACATTCAAAACGCCCCACTACCCATACAATGGTTAGTGGTAAAACTTGGCATTGGAATATCAAACAATTCTTGTTTCATCCCATTACTTAGCAGCATAGATCCATCTCAACCTCCAGGTATTTGATGGCCCTGGGTGCCTGATAGATTAGATTCCCACATTGTATCAACAACTAAAAATTTGCATAGATTGAAATTAATAAAATCACTTTGAATATCTAGATTGGTAATTAAAGAAAACAAAGTCGAAAATAATCCATTGTATCAACAACTAAAAATTTGCATAGATTGAAATTAATAAAATCACTTTGAATATCTAGATTGGTAATTAAAGAAAACAAAGTTGAAAATAATCCATTGTATCAACAACCAAAAATTTGCATAGATTGAAATTAATAAAATCACTTTGAATATCTAGATTGGTAATTAAAGAAAACAAAGTTGTAAATACAGTTAAAACCATTATTCTAATTAATTAAAAATAATAGAATTATCCATCATCATTTGTGTAAATTGGGTTTTCTTGTTTTGATTTTATTTTCAAAATATTTCAATGAAAAACATACAAATATTGAAAAACCAAAATATACAAAAATTTAGTTTATATATATATATGCAATACACAATTCCTTAGCCTTCGCTCTCGGAGGTGGAAAATAAGCAAAAGCGTGTACACCCATGTGAGCCTGCACTACAATCCGACGGAGTAAAGCAGTCAGTACAATTCAAAAGACTCTTATTTATACACAGAAGCATTCATTCCTGCGAATGCTATGGAGAATAGTGCAGCACATCACATCCTTAGCGATAGTTGACATTTGATTCGTAAGTAGCATTGGGTTGCCAGTTTTTCGGAATAACGTTGTTTGCAGTGACCGTTTTCCCGCCCGAAAGAGTGGTCAAACGAATAGAGAAAGGAGGTTGGAGAGGGCGGCCACCACCATCCAGAAACCAGTTTACACCCCATTTATGTTTCATCTGTTGCCATGAATTGGAGTTTGCCTGCGTAGAATAAAACGGAAATATGAATCCCTCATATAATCAGACATATGCCTTAATTAGAATAAATTCAAAATCTCGCTATGTGCCATACTTGTTTCAGCTCAACCGCTCCGAGATCACCATCTCCGGCTTGGTGTTGGATAAATACAGCGAAATCATAATTGTTGGCTCCCGCGTCAACATGGAAGGCGAGGTTCACCCCCGAATATTGGCAAGGCACCCTACACCGCAAGAAAAAAATAGCAAGTGTTTTAAACTGTGCGTTTTAGAAACGATTGAAATGGACCAAATCGATGAGTTGAGAAAAAAATAGCAAGTGTTTTAAACTGTGCGTTTTAGAAACGATTGAAATAGACCAAATCGATGGAGTTGTTTCACTGGATAAATACCGTTGGAATAATATGGGTACGATCCCAATCTTACGGAGGTCTGCATCTCTACCGGGAGATGCAATGCTGTCAAACGCGGCACCGCTGAGATCAAAGTGCGTTTTGCCAGATCCGCATACTCCACCATCTGGACATATATCGGTGATCACCACAGTCACTGGCGTTCCAGAACAAACGCCATCCTCTGTGCACTTTACCTGTTTAGAGGTAACTTATGAGACTCCTCGACGTGGTAAAATTTATTAGTGGAAACTGTAACGACAGTCCAATTCATACCTGATAGCAAGCTCCACACCCTTTTCCGTCTTTGAACAAGACTGGACTTCCCGCGGCTATTTTTGACAGGAAAGGGGGTTCTTTCACTATGCTACCGAACCCACATGAGCCTCCTGTCACAAAGAAATACAATTTTCTTTCCCAATCAAACGTTAAAGGCACGGTTAAAAACTACACGTCTCTCAACTTTGCATATAATGCAAACGGTATGGGGTTACCTTCACTTCCGGCGCCGTGTAGATTGCCGTACCACGTAGCAGTGGCCGGCTGCCAGCCCTCACCCACAGCTGCTTGCGAGCATAGTATTATGCATGTAGCAAGTGCGATCGCAAAGAAACTCAAAGAAACTGCCATTTTCGAAGCCAGCCAAGTAGAGAACATAGAAGCTTATACCGTGTGCCAGAATACGAAGAATCTATATGTTTATTTATAGTAACTGGTTTTTTTTAGCAACCATATTGTCTTAGGGTTTCACAATATCTCCATCTTCCCCGTGCTATTACCAAGATTCGTATTAATAAATATTTACTTAGGTTGGGTGATTTAGTGTTTTACTCTACATCTCCATCTTCCCTGTGCTATTATCAATATTTCTATTAATAAATATTTATTAGGTGAGGTGATTTTATGAATATTTATTAGGTGAGGTGATTTTATGCGGTATTATCGATATTTATATTATATTTACATCTTCAGTGTAAATATTGTCCTAGGGTTTTACAATATCTCCATCGTCCCAGTGCTACTATCAAGATTTATATTAATAAATATTTATTAGGTCGGGCGATTTAGGGTTTTACTGTATATCTCCATCTTCCCTGTGCTATTATGAATATTTATATTAATAAACATTTATTAGGTCAGGCTACTTTATGTGGTATTATCGATATTTGTATTATTGATTTTATGTGCTACTATCGATATTTATATTATGTTTATTAGGTTGGGTGATTTTATGACTGTTTAATTATGGCATTTATGGAAAAGCATGCGGGCGGTTATGGAAACTAAATACATCAAAGTAAATATGAATGATGAGAACACCATAATGTATTTGTTCTAAGCAATTAATGATGCATGACAAGTGGCATAAAATAGGGTTGCATAAGTAAAGTCTAGAAACACAAAGTTATTTAAACAAGTGGTTATGGAAACTACATACATCAAAGTAAATATGAATGATTAGAACACCGCAATGTATTTGTTCTAAGCAATCGATGATGCATGACAAGCCACATAAAAGAGAGTTGTATAAGTAAAGTCTAGAGACACAAACTTATTTAAACAAATCCACTTATGAACGCATGTTGAGTGTGAATGCATTGTAACAAAATGACTACCACTCTCTAGTATGAATATAGATACATAACACTAAACGTGAACGGTTGCGACACTATAATGCATTACTAACTCGCTCCACAATGTATTCTATCTACTTAATTAATGATCCTCACAACAAGCCCCCGGATGGGGTGATGGTGCGGGACACATGGCAAGCTGAGGAGGCGCACACATGCCAGCGTGGCGAAGGCCATGTGACGGATCCGTGCCAAGCACATCCGCCACTCCCGTGCATTTAAATCCCCCTACGGCGTCCGAGGCACCATTAAACCTGGTGCGTCTCCCTCCTCCTGCTGTCCCCTCTATGGCTGATCTCATTGAAGGCGCCATTACTCTTTGCATGCGTCTCGGCCTTCATCTCCTCCAGCTGTGCAGAAATGGCTCATTCCAGCTTTCCTCCTCCTTGGCGCTCTCCTGCAACTGGCTCCTCTCCAGCCCTTCTCCGTCCACCTGGGGCTTTCCCCTCAGCCCAACCGTCTCCCTCGCGCTGTCAGAATGCCTAGGCAAAGAGGCAGGCCAAGGAGAGGCTCGCCCTGGTATCCATTTCGGCCTCGGGAGCCTACACCTCCCCCTGGCTCGTCCTCCTCGCACTCTTCACTTTCCTTCGCGCTCCTCGCAGCCTGAACCTGAACCACTCGCCACCTCTTCTCCGCCTGCCCCCCGGCTTGAAGGCTTGGTTCTCACGGACAGCTCGATGGGATTACCCTCGGGACCCATCCTGGACAGAGCCTCCACTTCTTGGGCACCTCCTCAAGTACCTCCATTTCCCCCGGCCAGCGTACCTGCGTTGGTATCAGAAGCCTCCCTCACTTGCCCACCCTTGGAGGCGCTACCTTTTCTACGGGAAACCCAACCAGCACAGGCCACACTCTTTCTCCGACTCCATCCCAGACTCGCAGCTGCAGGACAACCCGACCATTCTCCACGGGCTGGTATTCGAGCTCCGACAAGGCGTGGAGGATCTACAATTCCGACTGCAGCTACTGGACGGGAAGACCTCTGCACTCCTCCATTTCCTCTCCACCTTCCGGGGAGCAGCAGAGCAAGCAGAGCACGCTCACGCAGAGACTTTCGGTAGGAACGAACAGGCGCTTCCAGCAGAAGGTGGCGACTTGGGGCAGGCCATGCACGTGGACGGGGAGGTTGCAGCAGCAGTGGGCTTACATGCGCCCAACCCAGAGGGCGACACGTTTCCGGACGCTAGATTGGACCGGGGTAATTCGGAGGCCGACGCGCAAACGGAATGGAGAGGAACACCTGTCGAAGAGGAGCCCTGGGACGAGGCAACCCACGCCACCTGGCCAGGTTATAAGCCAAATGTATGACCACTATTGGGATTCTACTCATGCTTTTAGCTTACTTCTCTCAGCTCTGTGTACAGTCTTACTAGTTTTGTAGACATTTAGACCATAATACCGGCTGGCTGAACTGGTTTCCCCTTGGGGAAGTTCAGTTATTACAGTACGACAATTTTGAACAATTTGTAACTCTGGTTTTGTTTTTGGAAGCTCTTTATACATAAAAAAAACACTCTTACTTACAAAAAAAACTAAAAAATGGTCCTCACAGCAACTACCGAGAAGCCGCATAAAGGAAGGGACAAATGACTATAACAAGTTAGTTAAGTTCTTAGGTGAAGGGATTTCAATTATCTTTAATCTGAACAATGACTACCCTTAAACTCCTAGCTACTATCAGTATTCAGTATTTTGTGATAGAATGAAATACGAGTTAAAGTGGTGTGTCAGGTTGAAATTTTAGTGATTCCTGCAAAGTAATATGAGAAAAAAACTCCTATTTTCTATCGAGAGGGTATCGGTGGTGTCTCTTCCTCTATTCTCTATGCAGTTTAGAGCCTAATAAAAAACATGTCTACCCAAAAGACGCATGGGTATGGGTAATAACGTCTAGTGAAACGTAATGTCTTTCATACTCACTCACCAATAATAGATGAGCACTCCGAATCCTTAGTAATTAGCACAACCGTGTAAGGAATGATTAAATTAGTTTTTAAAAGGAGAATAAATTCATCGGTTAGACGTAGCTTTAGTGAGTTCTATAATGTCGCGCGACCGGCCCTTTGAATATGCTGGCTATATAGACAAGGTGGCATTGTAGAGATGTTATATTCACGGATTCAGTGCGTGTTGAAAGAAGTTTAGAAAAAATAACCTCTGCTTGACTTTTTCATTCATAAATGTTGTTTAGGTGTCGCGAAAGCAACATCTAAGGCTTTTGGCTAAAAAACATATGTAGGAAAAAAGAAGAAAATATATGGAAGTAACACATTCGCATGTGTCTCTAATGGAGGCGCGCGGACACCGATAAACACCTGGATCATTCGCTTCCTAAACCCCGAAGGCACACTTGGACGGATTTTCATATAGTTGATGTTGTTCCAATACTATTAATACCATGACGATGTCAGCATCTTGTACATGCTCTTCCCAAGATTTGCTATATATTAGTATATCAGCAAAAAGCACGTACACTCATTTTCCGAGGAAGGGTTCGGAGATAGAACTCATCGAGCTTTGAAATGTGGAAGGTGCATTAGTGAGGCCAGACAACAGCACGAAAAACCGATAGTGACCTTCATGTGTTCTAAAGGATCTCTTGGATATGTCTGCTTGCCTCATTCTCATGTGATGATATCCGCAGTGGAGAGCTGACTTAGTAAGGAAATCTTCTCCTTGAAATTGAATCATCTAATAGTTCAACAACGACTCAGATCAGAAACTTATATTTGACGCTGCTTTTGTTGACCCCTCTCTATAATATAGAAGCATATGCGAGGAACCCTACCTTTTGCGAGCCATCACTACTCGTGAAGAGAAAGCACTTCAGCTAGGTTGAATGATGCCAACTCTAACATTCCTTGAACCATAGGATTAATCTCACCCCTTTGTGCATGTGGGTACCCGTAGGGTCTGATGTTAGGTGGTACACTTCCCGGTTGCAAATGAATAGCATGGTCGTGATTTCTAGCACGCGGAATACCTTTAGGCATCTCTCCAAATACCTTGGAATTATTGTCGATAAATTTTTGGAGATCCACAGGAGCAGCAGAGGGTCTAGATGTTTGAGCATCCAGTGGGAAATTACACCGCGGTGTCCCCTTTTTAGCAATTTTTTTCACGCTATTAGATAGTATCACTTTAGAGGGTATCCCTTGGATACCTCTAAGTTCATGTTCCTTTCAAGTTCCAAGGAGAATCTCACGAAAATTTCCTGAAAGTTAATAACCATTGCTCCAAACGATTGTAGCCATTGGATCCCCAATACAACATCAGCACCAACCATTTGGGTTGCAATCGCGGGAATATCCAACAAATACTCCCCCATAGTGAGATTAATACTATGGCACTTCCTTGAACAATTTATGGCACCTCCATCCGCAATCGTTACTTGGAACTCTGGTGCTAGATATATGAAGCAATTCGAAGTTTTGGCCGATTTGCAATTAATGAGATTGTACGGGTACTACTGTAACCAATGAACACTGCCACATTTTAGTTTTTTTTGATATATCCTTCTATATTGGGAGTTTGAGGAGTGGCAATGTCGGTCAATGCATGGAATTATATGGTTGGAGTATTCTCTTTTGGTTCTAGACCTTGCGATGGTTCCATTTCTCGATCTTCTTCCTCTTCACGCTTTATGTAGAATAATTTCCCCGGGCCGCATTTATGCCCCTTATTGTAGTCTCTGTCACAACTGAAACGCATCACCGTTTGTCTCCTCCCATCCATTCTTCGAGGTGTCAACCACACCTTCCAATTTCCTCATCCAACTAGCCTCAATCCCTCAATACATGAACTTCCACCGAAAGAAAAGAAAAGAAAAATATAATCATAAAAGTCAAGCTTTTAAATCACATCAAACGAGAAAATTGCCATCCATGTACCAGGCTGTCATCCATGCAATATGTTGTCATACAAGAGAGCTCGTCTCATTATGAAGCAATTGAAAATTTCCTTTATGTGTCACATGTTATTTATGACATGGCACTTTTTCTTGTGTTCTTATAATATTTTCTACACGTGTCTTGGTTGTGAAGAGAGTGATTAGTGGGTTTTTTGTCGGATGAGAAAACACAAGAACCAAAAAATTCAATTCTATTCAAATTACGGGTTCGAGGTGCGGCGTTTCCTTTAGTTACAACTTCAGCTTCCCTTGGCTTTGTGAATTTGATTTTCTACTGGGTAAGGGAACTATGTAGCGGTGTAAGCTTATATCTGATCACGTGCTCCCATGAGGAGAGAGATTTTTTCGGTTTTAATAAAACCTGGACGTGACCAAATTCTATTAAATTTAAGCGTTGGGTATGCTCGTCTCCCTCATAGTTTCCCTTTAATTCCTCACCCTTTTCTAAACATGTATACATAATATTGCTTAGAAACTAGAGAGGAAGATGCATTGTTTTAAAATAACCTCAATCATGTGACTAGATTCTATGTTTTTTTTTTTTTTCTA
>Ga0228600_1000135_pt1 | contig 10742 bp, 11 predicted proteins | sample CRU5metagenome_FD_182730 | JGI IMG/M metagenome (GOLD analysis project Ga0228600, IMG submission 182730) | Spruce roots microbial communities from Bohemian Forest, Czech Republic - CRU5 | ecosystem: Host-associated > Plants > Roots > Unclassified | place: Czech Republic: South Bohemian Region... | reverse complement strand
AAAAAACTCTTAATTACAAAAAAAAAAAAAAAATAAAAAAAAAATGAAAATGATCTCAAACTATATAATGCTCAGTTTTGATTTTGGCAAATTGGTACTCTTAATAGAATTATATGACAATGCACAGTGACTAATATATATTATGATGCAATCATACTCAATTATCAATGTGCATGAGAGATGCAACAACTCCAAAACGAAATTAATGTTTTACTTTGGTATGATCATATCAATGCTCCACAAAGTAACAAACATTTCATTTTGATATGAGCACATCATAGCTTCACTTTTATTTAAGCACACTGGCACACCACACTCATAAATGTAATGATGCCACTTTAGTTTAAGCACAATGATACACTATGCTCATAATACAATGGTTAAGAACATAATTATACAGCATGAGTGAGCCTAATGGTTAATAACACGCGTTTCCTCTTAAGAGGTCACAAGTTCAACATATTATATGTAATTTTATTACAAATCACAATGTATTTTTGTTTTTATTCTATATTTGAAAAATTAAAAAGATTTTTTTTATACTGCACTCTTAAAAAAAATTGTTACTACAAATATGAAAAAAAAAATTAAATCATCAAAAATTATTTAACTATTTAAATTTTTATCTACTTTTAAGATGAAAAATTATGCTTTTATTTACATCCATGTTGCATTTTTTTAACCTTTTTTAACAGAAAAAAATTTTCTTCCCTTGTCACAATATTTTGGACTACACATCGAGCCTCTTAACCACTGGAATTGTTGGGGCATATGGAATTGTTGGGGCCTCTTAAGAATTATATATTATTATTATTATTATTTCATCAATTGATTCTACGGAAATCAAAGTAGTTATGGGATGGATTGTTATCCTCCACGCCTAGATTTTTTTCCTATTGTCCCCATTTCCTAGGGATAACTAAGGAGATGATTTATCGAGTCCCCCATGGTGTAGACATGGAGTACTGAGAGACAGATGGCTGACATCATCCACTTGCACAGTGTAGTATTCCATATATAAAATAGTATGCAAAACATAAATATTTTAGCTAGAAATGGTAGAGAAATAACACCAGAATGAGCACTTTAATTACTGATAGCAATGTTAACTTGCCTCTTCGAGGGGGCAACCTCCAGCAGCGCACAACTCTATTACAATAATATCCAAGACAAGATTTCTCATACCCTCTACTTCTATTTATACTAAATCTATCTATCCAAAAGAACAATCTAGAGGAAGATCCTTCTATAAGCAAAAGCTTCTATTAGGTATTTTTACATTTGACTTATTCTTCCTTATTGCTAGGCCATACTAATATTGGCCTTTATTACATGGAATTATATTATTCTACCTACGTGAGGGTTAGGGAGGTTAGGTCCCTAACATGCCCTCCCCCTTGAAGAATAACCTTGTCCTCGAGGCTTCAGATGAGGGAATTGTTGTCGAATGGTGGTCGGCTCCGAGGTGGCATCTTTTGGAGGTGTATCCTTCCATTGGACTAGCACTTCCTGGATGGTGCGCTGACGGAGACGACGCTCTCTCTGGGACAAGACTGCTTGTGGTTGAAACCATATGGAACCTTATTCATCCAACTCAGGGACACTAGTTTGAGTTTGGTACTTAGTTCCAATTACATTCTTTAAGAATTAAACATGAAAAACAGGAAGGAGATTCGACTGACTGGGTAGAGCTAACTGATAGGCCATCGATCCCACACGCTTGAGCATTGTATAATGAACATAAAATTTGGGCGCAAGTTTCTGACAGTGTTGAGCTTTGAGTGAAGTATGCTTATAAGGTTGTAGTCGAAGAAATACCCCGTCCCCTTCAACAAAATGGCATTCAGAACGACCTTGATCTGCTTGTTGCTTCATGAGATTCTGAGCCATGACCAAATTGTCTTTGAGGGCACGAAGAATAGCCTCGTGGAATGTAAGATTTGTGTCAACCTCATGAACGTTCGAGACCCCTGGCATATAGATTGCTTCAAAAGGAGTCATGCGAGTAGTTGTATGGTAATATGTGTTGCACCACCATTCAGCTAGGGGTAACCATTGAGCCCACTGATTTTGCCTCTGAGATGCAAAAAACCTCAAATATGTTTCCAAACACTTGTTGACGAATTCAGTCTAGCCATCTGTCTGGGGGTGATAGGCAGTGTTGACATGCAATTGGGTGCCCTGTAGCTTGAACAACTCTTGGCAAAAATTGTTGGTGAAAGTGGGGTCTCTGTCAGAGACAATAGAATCAGGCATGCCATGAAGCTTGAAGATATTATCCATGAAGATTCGAGCCACTGTGGAAGCTGTGAATGCATGTTGAAGAGAACAAAAATGAGCATATTTGGAGAGACTATCGAGGAACACCATGATGAATGACTTATTTCCCGATTCAGGTAAAAAGGTACAATGAAGTCCATAGAAATATCTCGCCAAATAGAAGGGGGGATCGAAAGCGGTTGGAGTGTGCCCAGAGCTTTCACAGTTTCTCGCTTGTTGCATCGAGAGACCTCACATTCACCCACAAATTTGCGTATGTCATGTTTCATACCCTCCCAAAAAAAAGAGCGTTTGACCCGTTCATAGGTTTTGGTAGATCCTGAATGCCCGGATGTGGGTGAGGCATGAAGTTCAGAAAACACTATGGATTTAACTTGGGATTGCTTGCATAAATGCAAACGGCCTTTGTAGCGAAGCTCTTCATTATGCCAAGAGTACCCTGGAGAAACCGAAGAATTGTGTTGCAATTGGTGGAGAGGGCTAGAAATTTTGGGGTCTCGCAACCATTCCTGAGGAACAGCTTGGAGCCAATCTGGCAGGATGAAGGAGAGGGAGAAAAGGGACCCATCATATTCATATTTCCGGGAAAGAGCATCGGCCACTACATTTTCCTTTCCCTTCTTGTAAATGATCTCATAATCATATCCAAATAGCTTGGTCACCAATTGTTGTTGCGTTGGGAATGAAATTCATTGTTCCAAGAAATAGTTGAGACTCTGATGATCGGTTTTGATCTGGAATCGTTGACCCAAGAAATAAGGACGCCAGAGATCCACAACATGCAGAATAACTAACATTTCCTTTTCATAAATGGATTGGCCCAGATGTTGCTCTCAAATGTTTTTTCTAGTGAAGGCCAAGGGATTTCCATCTTGCATGAGGACGACTCCAATTCCTTTTCCGGAAGCGTCGCATTCCAATACGAAGGTATTTGTGAAGTCTGTGAGTGCTAGCACAGGGGTCGAGCACATAGCATCTTTTAAGGCTTGGAAGGCATGTTCTGCAGTTGAAGTCCAAGTGAATGAATTCTTTTTAGGGAGGGAAGTGAGAGGAGCTGCAATATTTGGATAATAATGAACAAACTTCCTATAATAGCCCGTTACACCCAGAAAACCACACAAGCTATCAAGAGTTTTAGGGCGAGGCCAATCTTGCATAGATTCAATTTTCTTAGGATCCGACAATATGGCCCAGGTATTCCACTTTCGAGGCACCAAAGGCACATTTAGATTGTTTGAGGAAAAGTTGGTGCTTAGAGAGTAGATGGAGAACTTGATTCACACGGGAGAGATGGAATGACCAAGTTTTACTATAGATGCGAATATCGTCAAAGAAAACTAAGACAAAATGACGAAGAAAAGGACGGAAAACATGATTCATACGACATTGGAAAGTGGAAGGAGCATTACACAATCCAAAGGGAATTACCAGGAATTCATAATGACCCTAATGAGTGCGAAATGAAGTCTTGGGAATGGCTTCTTCTTTCATATGGATCCGGTGGTAGCTAGAACGTAGATCCAATTTGGTGAAGTACCGAGCACCACTCAATTCATCCAAGAGTTCATCAATGACAAGAATGGGGAATTTGTCTTTGATTGTGAGTTTGTTGAGGGCGTGAAAATCATGACACATGCGTCAAGTACCTTCTTTCTTGAGTACCATCACCACAGGGGAATAATAGGGGCTCATACTGGGATGGATAACACCTACTTCTAGTATTTCATGAACAAGTTTCTCAATTTCATTCTTCTGGGAAAAGGGATGGCGATAATGCCTAACATTGGGAGGAAGACTACCCGGGATGTGAGGGATGGAATGATCATGGAATCCACGTGAAGGGGGAAGTTCTTTGGGGGTGGTAAAAAGAACTTGGTGGCGGGAGAGGATAGATTGGATGTCGGGATGCACATAAGGTGTCTCAACAACATGGTTTGGAGTGGAGTTGGGATATAATTCTCAAATTACCTTTTTTGAGGAGATTTTCCATGCGATGGGAACTGATGATCTCAGGGGAGCCTGTTGTGATGGCTTGGAACTTATACTGTCTTACCTCCTATTGGAATTGCATGGTTGAGTCCTTAAAATGAATGAGAATGGGGCCTAGAGTGCGTAACCATTCGACACAAAGAACAATGTCACAACCACCCATGTCTATAGAAAACATGTGGGATTTCATGTGACACTAAACAATTTGGAGTTGCACATTTTCACATCGTCCTCCCCATTTCATGGAACCACCATTGGCAATCATGATTTGAAAATTATTGGTGGCACAGATGTAACAATTGACTTCTTGGGAAATGCAGCGATGAATAAAGTTATGGGTGCTACCACTGTCCACAAGGATGACGACTTTCCTATTTTTGATGTAACCAATTAATTTGAGAGTATGGGGATCAAAGAATCTAGTGAGGGCGTTAAGTGAAATCACCGAGTCAACGTCTGGTAGGTCAGAGGGTGGGTTGAGGTCAGATGGCGGTGGCAGTTCCTCCACATGCGGAACAACAACATGTTCTTCAGAAAGATCCTCAATCACGGGCATAAAAATATTTTGTTCCTTCACTTGTGCCTGGGAAAATATGTACATTATACATACATATTCAATTTTATTTATTTATTTTTAATTAACATTATATTTAACTAACACAAACATAGAGATGTAGATAAAAAAAAAAAAAAAAATTAAATTATAAATATTTTTTTTTTTAATATAAAAATTTTTTTTTTAATAAAAATAAATTAAAAAAAAAAAATAAACAATTTTTTAAAATAAATTTAATAAAAAATTTTTTTATAAAAAAATAAAAATAAAAAAAAATAAAAAAAAAAAAATATAAATAAAAAAAAAAAAAAAAATTACATTAAACATACATGGTATTCCAATATAAAAATTGTATTATCAATACAAATACATTATTAATAAACATTCAATTTAACTTTTTAAATCATTTGTAATTTACTATATTATATTAAATTAATATATATCAAATGAATTTAACTCTTGTGGATGTGAGTTGAAGTGTAAAAAACATTACAATATCAATCAAAGTATAATGCATCTAGTTTTTCATTTGATTTTATTTTTTTTAATTATTTATTTACTTCCATTCTCCAAATTATTTTAGTAAATATAAAAAATAATAATTGTATATTCATCACATTTATTTTTTATCTAATTCATATATAAAAGTAAAACTTATTATTATATTGTATATAAAAAAAAATAACAATTTAATATCTATCACATGCAAATACATAAAGAAAAATTACAAATTTATGATAAATTTTACTTCATATTATAAATTTTACAATAAGAACACATGTAATAAAAAATTCATATACACATAAATCACCATAACCCAACACATTACAATACACCATAAATACAAAAACACACTATAACACAACACATTGCAATACAATACAAATTTAGATTTAAAAATGATTTCCCATAAATATTCACACTTAAGATGTTATTTATTAAATATCAAATTTTAAAATCTATTTTTGGAAGTTCATATTTTTAAAGCATTAAAATTTAGGATATTGATTCTATATAAGTAATTGTAACAGAAATCGAGCACACAAAAACCAAGATAACTTGAATAAGGTTATCTGTCTTTATTCAATCAATGAAATAAGAGAGCAAATAGCTTTCGTATATAGGTTACAATCAAGTAGAGTCAAACCACTTTATGAATGTGGGATAAAGTGAAAATATAACCTAAAAGCAAATATCTCACCTAAAAGCAAATAAATTAACTTAAAGTCGCTTTGACTTTATTAATGCCTAAGTCTAATTTCTAATTGACCATTATAAACTAATATTTAATTTAACACCCTCCCATAATGGTCAATCTACTCACTACACCAAGTTTCTTTCGAAATTTTACATGTTTTTCGGGACTCAAAGACTTGGTGAAAATGTCTGTAGTTTGATCCTCTGTAGGACAATACTGCAGCTTAATAGTTCCATCTTCTACAAGTTGTCTGATGAAGTGACAATGTGTATCAACATGTTTGGTATGCTCGTGGAAGACTGGATTTTTGGCAAGTTTCATTACCCCTTGATTGTCACATAACAAAGGTGCAGGCTCTCTCTGATGCATCTACATAACTGATAACATCCTCCTGAGCCAAAATGCCTCGCATGCACCTTTCAATGCTCCTCGATACTCTGCTTCTGTCGATGAAAGGGCGACTGCATGCTGTTTCTTGCTGGTCCATGTGACTACACCCATGCCAAGGCCGAAGACATGTCCAGAAGTGGATTTTTTGTCATCAACAGAACCTTCCCAATCTGAATCTGTATACACACACAACCTTGGGTCTTTGCTCCCGCTGTACAGAATACCAAAGTCAAGTGTTCCTTTCACATATCTCAGCGCTCGCTTCGTTGTTGTCCAGTGCTCTACTTCCGGCATTGTCATAAATCTAGAAATGAAGCTCACAACGAAACTCGGATCAGGTCTAGTGGTTGTAAGATATATCAAGCTGCCCACTAGTTGTCTGTATAGTGACTCACTGACTGCCTTTGAGTCAGTCTTGTCTGAAAGTTTCAGCCCTTTCTCCATAGGTGTAGAGGAGATTTTGCAATCCTCCATCCTGAACTTATCCAGCAAACTCCTGACATACTTTGCTAGTAAGACAAAAATGCTTCTCCCTGTTTGCCAAACTTCTACACCCAGACAATAGTGTAGGAGGCCCAGATCTGTCATGTCAAATGCTCTGCTCATGTTGGATTTGATCCATGTAATTGCATCTTCCTCACTACCTGTAATAATGATATCATCCACATAAACAACCAGAAGAATGATCTCATTACCAACTCTTTTGACATATAAGTTGGAATCTTAAGGACTCCACTGGAACCCTTGCTGAACCAAATACCTGTCAATATTGATGTACCATGCCCTCGGTGCCTGTTTTAGACCATATAGAGCCTTCTTTAGTCTGCAAACTAGATGCTCCTTCCCCGCAACCTGAAACCCCTCTGGTTGGCAGATGTACACCACTTCCTTCAAATCTCCATTGAGGAAGGCACTTGTCACGTCCATCTGGTGGACCTTCCAGCCTTGTTGTGCTCCAATGGCTAGAACAAGACGAGTAGTGCTCATCTTCGTTGTAGGAGCAAAAGTCTCCTCATAGTTAATGCCTTCTCTCTGAGAGAATCCTTTCGCAACTAACCGTGCTTTGTACTTGTCAAGTGTACCATCTGCCTTGTACTTGACCTTGTACACCCATTTGTAGCCAATGGGTTTCTTCCCTGATGGAAGAGCTGTGAGATCCCAAGTCTGATTTTTCATCAAACTTTCATGTTCGGCCTCCATGGCCTTTTCCCATTCAGGTCTTCCTTTTGCTTCCTTGAATACCTGAGGCTCATAGATCTCCTGAATATTGGCCATAAGAGCAAAGTTGATTGTGCCAGTCTCTTGTTTACTCTTACCTTGTGATGATCTTCCCTCGATAATCTCTCCTATACGAACATCTCCAATGGTGTTGTGCCACCACTTGGGTCTTTTGGAATCCCTGGCTGTGAAGTCAGTATTGCCACCATGACTTGGGCTTCCCGCTTCAGAATGTATTGATCTGACTGACCTAGGAGACTCATCCTGTTCTGACTCCTCATCTCTGCTAAAGCTCACCTGATCAATGTCAACATCAACTAGTCTGTAAGCTTTATGGGTGTCGCTGTATCCTGTAAGCATCATCTTCTTACTCTTCAGATCTAACTTGGTTCGTTTCGCAGCTGGAATCCAAGTGTGAGCAGTAGAACCAAATACCTTCAAGTGACTTACTTTGGGCTTTCTTCCAGACCATGCTTCCTCTGGAGTCTTCTGCTTTACCGCCATCGTGGGAGATCTATTCAGCAAGTACACTGTTGTGAACACTGCCTCTGCCCAAAACCTGTTAGGAACACACCTGTTCTGCAACATACATTTTGACATCTATGTGATGGTGCGGTTTCACCATTCAACCACCCCATTCTGTTGTGGAGTATAGGGTGTCGTGTATTGTCTCTTCATCCCATGTTTAGCACAAAAATTATTGAATTCTTTGGAGCAGAATTCTCCACCATTATCAGATCCAAGAGAGGTAATCTGACAACCTGACTCACTCTCAGCTGATGCTTTAAAGTTTTGAAATTCTTCAAACACGTCAGACTTCAACTTCAAAAAGTACTCCCACATTTTCCTACTGAAATCATCAACAAACAGAAGGAAATACCTGGCACCGGTGATTGATGTCGTGTTCATCGGTCCACATACGTCTGCATGAACCAGCTGAAGAACCCTCTGCACTCTCCAAGATTTTCCTTCATCAAATGGCGCTCGATGTTGCTTCCCTGCCTGGCAAGCTCCACAAACTCCCCGAATCTCCTGTTGAAAGTCTAGAAGTCCATCTACCAGTTTCTCTCGTGCCAACTGAGAGAGGTAGTTAAAATTGAGGTGCCCATACCTCTGATGACATAGTGTGCAGATGTCTGATGCACTCTTCGCTGCCAGTGCATGCTCTTTGCCCTGCCCAATATCCACCAATCTGAACAGAGCATGGTCCTCCACACCAAGAGCAACGATCTTCTTGGCATTCTTGTCAACGATATAGCACTTGTGATTGCTAAAGTTGACATCCAAGTGAGGAGAGTGCCTCATAATATGACTACCTGAGAGTAGATTAAGCTCCATAACTGGCACATAGTGGACGTTGAGAAACATAAGCATCTTTCCTCCGAAGGAAATCTGAACATTCCCCTTGCCGACTATATTATACTCCTCATCTCCACCGAAGATCACCGAGTCTTTCGATGGACTAGGTGTAAACTCTGTGAACCAATCTTTTCGATTGGTGAAATGCCTGGATGTGCCTGAATCAACAAACCAAGCAAATGAATTGGACTGATCTGCTTGTGTACAGGCCATAAAGGCACAGAAGGCTGCCTCCTTCTCTTCCGTGTGCTCTGCGACATGGGCCTTCTGCTGAGACCCTCCGTGGTTGTGCTTCTGATCTGCCAACCGCTTTCTGCAGTGTTTCTTCATATGGCCAGTCTTTCCACAGTAATGATAAGTGATGGTCTTCAGGATTTTGGTGGCATCCTCATCATTGCTTGGACCATGTTTCCTTGTCCATTTGCCTTTGCCTTTATCTTTGGCTGCAAAGGCCTGCTCTGAACCCTCTGTCTCACTGCTGCTCCCAAACTGCTTCTTCCACCTGTCCTGCTACAAGAGCTTATTGGACAGCTCTCCAAACTTCAGGTCAACGTCTGTAGCTGTGATGTTCAGGGTCTCAATGAAGTGCTCGTAGGACCTTGGCAAGCTGTTCAGCGTGATCACCACCATGTCCTCTTCTGCCATCCTTCGACCAATGGCCTCCAACTGCTCCCGGATGTCCTTGATCTTGAGTAAGCGCTCTTGGAGAGAGGCACCCTCACTCATCTTGATCGAGAACAACATATTCTTTAAAAAGAACGCTCGGCCCTTATCTGAAATCTCATGGGTCTCTTTCAACTGTTTCCAGATCGCTACAACAGTCTTCCCATTCTGAACCTCAGGTAGCATCTCATATGCCACGGACAATTTGATCAGCATCACGGCCTCTCTGTCTTGGCCATCAAACTTGTCCCGGTCTTTACCTGCAACCGTGGGATGAGGACTTGTGCCCAGAACAACATCCGACAGGCACCGGTACACAAAATGGCCAACATGCGTTGCTTCCAGGTATTGTAGGTATTGTAGTTCTTCCCAGAGAACTTTTGGTTGGTCATTGTGGCCATAGATGATCGAAAAATACTGAACTTAGCAGATAAATGATGGAAAAATACCTGCAATCTCTCCAAATCAACCAATTTCTCCTCAAATCTGCTAACTCAAAAAATTAGCAGTAACCAAATCAACCAATTTCTGCTTGCAATCTCTCCAAATCAACCAATTTCTCCTCAAATCTGCTAACTCAAAAAATTAGCAGTAACCAAATCAACCAATTTCTGCTGGGCACCAATCTGGGTAAGAACAGACCAATCTTACCATGTAACGGAAATCGAGCACATAAAAACCAAGATAACTTGAATAAGGTTATATGTCTTTATTCAATCAATGAAATAAGAGAGCAAATAGCTTTCTTATATAGGTTAGAATCAGGTAGAGTCAAACCACTTTATGAATGTGGGATAAAGTGAAAATATAACCTGAAATCAAATATCTGACCTAAAAGCAAATAAATTAACCTAAAGTCACTTTGACTTTATTAATGCCCAAGTCTAATTTCAAATTGACCATTATAAACTAATATTTAATTTAACATTAATGCAAAATTGAAAAAAAATATTGATTTTATAATTAAGAATATTTTTTTTTTATTTTTATTTTTTTTTTAAGAAAATAGTTTGTAAATAATGCAAAGGGACTATAAAATTTATTTTATATAAATAATGCAAAGTTGAAAATAAAATTTATTCTATAATT
>Ga0228600_1000134_pt1 | contig 10884 bp, 4 predicted proteins | sample CRU5metagenome_FD_182730 | JGI IMG/M metagenome (GOLD analysis project Ga0228600, IMG submission 182730) | Spruce roots microbial communities from Bohemian Forest, Czech Republic - CRU5 | ecosystem: Host-associated > Plants > Roots > Unclassified | place: Czech Republic: South Bohemian Region... | reverse complement strand
GTAGGTAGAGTAAATCCCATCTCCAATCTTGAAGGCAGGCAAGAAGGTGGTTCTCCATGCATGGCTCGAGTGGATCAAAGCTTCGTTGGAAAGGTCGTTCCAATCCGCATATATCCCCCGCCGTGTCCTTTCCTCCGCTCGTTCAGCAGATTATTCCCGTCTCCCTTCCACCTTCTTCGTGTTTATTCATCATCTCACTTAATAAGTATAAAAGTTCCATAAGTGCCAACCCAAGGGCTAAGATATATAATAAGTAATTGGGTATGGTTATGTATTGTTCTACTTTGTCCGATTGTCCGATTCAAAGGCTATGACCTGAAAAGCAAGTTTGGTGTAGGGTGGGTCCGGTCGATCTAAAAAAAAGCTTTGCTAAACACGTATTTTATAAAGAACAATTGTGTTGGGACGGGTTGATAGGCATATGATTCATCTGGGTTCTCGAACTTGGAATTTGGCTTTAGCCAACTCACTCCGTGCCTAAAAGTTGGTCCCCTGAGTGAGGTGATACGGGTAGAGGTCTTCCCCTCCCTCCAATAAGGGTAAGCGGTGAAGTTGTTGGATTCAGGAAGCACAGAACCTTGGTTGGGTTGTGCAAAGACGGGAAGTAGTGGTAGGGTTATAAAACTAAGGCTAATAAGAAGTGTCATATTATATACGTAATAATAAAAAGTGGATTTCCAAAAGAATATAAACAAAGAAGGTATCTCCGCCCGCCCGATCTGACCCGGTTCGGCTTTCGTGATTTATAAGTAAGATCCCTGAATCCACTAAATGAAATGGCCTGCTGGCACAAAAGTAAGGAAGGTGATCAAGAAGTGCCCGTTGCATATGAGACTCAAGGTTCGGTGACAAGGTGAAGGTTGTTCAAAGGTTGTTCGATAGAGGGTTCAAGAAGATACTCCTTCCTATTCAAAGGTTCAGTGGGTTGCCCGAGAAGTTGTTCCGATCAAAAACCTCTCCCATACGGTCGAGCGGCTCCTATCCTCGCCCCTCACCCTCGTACCTCAGGAGAGCGCCTCCGGTCCTTATAAAATGCGTGTTTTCCTATATCAGACCCTTGTTTATCCGGGGTCTCCCCATCCGGTTCGATCAATTCAATTTTCTAATAGTCAAATCGATTATGCGGAGCAGTTAAGTTTATTCTTTCCTCTAAAGCCAGGGTAGGCAGCAGGCTTATGTGGGTTCGGGGTGAAATTAAAAGTAAACCGGGTATCCAAAAAGCAAGGTACGAAGTGTTGATCTTGTGAGGGTCATATGCTTCCAAACCAAAGCATCATAAGTCAAAACATCAAAGGTCTCTCTGTTTCTTTCCTCTTCTTTTCTTTATTGAGCACGTTAAGCCCCAAGGTTTTGGAAGATCAAAAAGAAGGGTTTGAACGCTCGACCATAGGGGAGAGGAGCGTTTAGCTCTTGTCCGCATCGGGCAAGGAGCGAAGCGAAAGCCCGTCCGAAATTAAGTAATTACGTATATAAACTAAAAGGTAATATGGAGAAATAACTTATCTAAATCCCCGCCCGATATCAACCAACCAACCGGTGAGGCTTCGTTGGTTATAAGGAGGCTCAATAAGAATTAGTCAAGACTGCGTACCTTAATCCACTAAATGGAGGTCTGACACAAAGGGAAGGGTTCTGGCGCTGGTGAATGCTATGCTGTATTGAAGCCCGTCGAACAGCTCCTCTATGTGAAGCCCTTACCTGACAAGGAACGAAGTGTGGGGCATGACAAAGGTAAGTCGTAAGGTTAAGCAGGTGGGTAGTTGGTAGAGAACAGTTAAGTAAAGGGAAAGTAGGCATAAGGTCAATAGTAATAGTAATAATGCCTACCCATGAAGTAAGCATTCCTCGAAGCAAGTGGTTGGGAAGGGCGTACAATCATCGCTAAGGTCTGTGAACCGGTATTGAAAGTATGGTTGGTTTACAGGTGGTTGGTTGCATGCAGTAGGTAACATAAACATTCCTAGTGTAGGCGTTGAAAAGGTAATACAACTGGTCATAGTGCAAATGCCCAAGACTAACATATAATAAGGCAGTATTCCATCGAACAGGGCAGTTCCCACGGAGGATCCCACCTACAACTGAGCTGTCCAACTTCAAGTCTAAAAGTAGGGATATAAAAGTAAAGGCGAATGGTCTAAGTGCTAACTCCCATCTAATTGAAGAAGTTCCGGCAGTAATGAATCGTGATAGGGCAGTTCCGATCCGACGATCCGATCCCACAACTGAGCGGTCTAACATCAAGTAAAGCAAGTAGGCAGAGTACTAGCAAAGGTGCCGTACCAAGTACGATTATTTCATCAATTGTTTTCGAAGCCCGCCCATCCAATACAATAAATGTGAGGCAATACAAGTAAATAAACCAAGTGGGTGCCCCCGGGTTGGTAACACATAAGGTTAAGGTAGTATTCTATTCTATTATATTATTCCTAAATCCAAGAAGTTAGTTCCCACGCACGATCCCACACCACGACTGAGCTGTGCAACTGCGAAATGGGGGTGATTCATCCGTGCCTGCTGTGCCATCCAGAATCGGGGAACAAGGTAAAGGGCGCAAGCGGTATCCACACACTAAGTGCATTCATTCAAGAAGTGGTATAGGGAGACCAGCCAGGTATAGTTTTCAGGTGGTATAAAGAGAAGGTGAGGCAGTAGCAGTAAATGAAAGGCGGGTAGGGATATGATTCCTAGCCAGTGGGTGCCCGATAATTCATCAATAAATTGCCTGAGGCTCGGCCCCGGAACAATAGTCATAGTGGTGGTACAATCTATCTGTAAGCAAGTGTGATTCCAGTGAATGCTTGGAAGGCGGTGGAAAAGCTCTTAAGTTGGTGAAGCTGGGACTCAAAAAGTATGGATAGGTAGGTAATAGTCTGGTAAGTCAAGGTTCATAGTAAAGGTTCTAACTAAGCGCGTACCCAAGCACGTGCATACGTAGGATAACTAACTAAGTGGGGTAGGTGAAGCAGTGTATCTATAGTGGGGTTAAAACAGGTGGGGGTTCTTATAGTAGTAGTAGAAAACACTCAAATAAAGCAAGTAGGCATAAGCAGGTCGTCCGCCCCTAAAAACAATAAGAAGGTAGGAGTAGTGTTATTAAAGTTCGTTGATTCAGGAAGCACTTAACCTTGCTCGGGTGATGCAAATAGTACAGGTCATGGCAATTAGCCGAAGGCAGGTTTTTTCGGTCGGTCTGTGAAGGCGGGTCGTCCGTCCTAGCGAGTTACTAGTTTCGCCCGCGGAGCACTCTGTCCCAGGTAATTGAACCTGTTTGTTGGCTTTAATTCCGAATCCGACCTTTATCTGTAAAAGGCCATCATTCCATCATTAATCAGGCATCTAAAGGTCCACGGTGTCGGAGGCATATTTTCCATCCACCGCGGTCTCGAACTCTTTGTTTTATTTAGCCAACTCAATTATTTTATGCATGTAAGTTTATTCCTTCCAATCAGGCAGGGTGCTGCCTCAGAGGCTTATGCAGGTGAAGTAAACCCCTATTCTAAATACATTAGGCGAACAACTCGTTGGTTCTTTTTTAGTGGTTCCGGTCGATCTGGTTGTTTCGGGTTTCCGGCTTCGGAGTTTGGGGGTGGAGTGGATAGGGTTGTGAGGTGTGTTGAGATGTGGGGTCCCAATTTCTTTTCAAGGTGGGTCCAGTTTACAAGCAGTATGCCCCATCTGGTTTCAATCACTCCAATTTGGCTGTAGTAAACTCGTTGATTCAATGCACGTAAGGAAGGGAAGGTTATTCCATCCCCTCGGACTTCTTATCTAGCTCCTTATTATCATAGGGGGAGTGCTTACAGGGCGAGTATTAATAGAAATTGAGTCTATTTACATTTGGCTCTCCGCAAACGCTCTTTTTTATAGAACCCAACTTCACTTCCAAAGTAACGTTTTATTTTTTCAAAAATGGCATTTCACTACTTTCACACGGATAGATAGGGGGATTACACAGCTAGTAAGATTATATAGCTGCTTGCTCACTTAGAGTTCGTTACTTGCTTTGAGAGTGACTGGCTGGGAAAAGAAGCGGGCTGCTCGAAATAACCCTTCGAGGCTGGTAGAACCCGTGATCCTAGAGTGTGTAGGTAGCGAGAATTTGAAGCTAGACCGTGTGGCAATACAATGGATAGATTAAAACAATTATGAAGTCAGCTGCTTAATTAACCGTTAGGCGAGACAATAGCTAGACGTGTGGATTGACGATACAAAACGAAGTGGCACCCATCACCCGCAGCTCACCGAAAGCCCCAGTTTGTTAGTGACTAACTGTCTTAAGTTCTCTCATCCCCCTTCCTGTTTACTACTTTTCGAAGTTACACCATCTGCTATGTTACCTACTGCCCACGGGTCTCCATTCTACCTGTTTGAGTCACACCCAGCTGTTTCCAATGGCAGGCATTCTTACGCCAACGGCCCAGTGGAACATGCTGCAGGTCACCTCAGCATCCAGTTAGGGCCCAAATGCCCCAAGTTCTATAATCAAATGTTACCAAATGAAATACGTTACTGCCCACGGGTAGCTATTAAACCTGAGAGAGTCACACCCAGTTGATAATCATGCTGTACCTTACGAACATACACATCCAGTTTTCATAACGCCCAGTTCCTACAGACCGAAGTTCTCGAATCACCCAATTCCCTATTGTTACACAGACAGTGCCACATCAAGCCCACAGTGGAACCTGAAGAGTGAACCTACCCGCCTGAGTTCGATCTACCTGCCTTCATCGACCTGATTTAGAACTCGATTGAGACCCGGCCGGATATACCTCTCCCTGAGATATTCGATCTTGATACTCGTTTCAATCTTCTTGCGTATGGATCTACCCGTATCGACCTCTTTTGCTAACTGCCTGAGATAGAATCTCTATCCCTGATCTATCCCTTGCGACCTACACGATTCATCCCACCTGAAAAACCTTTCACTTACTCATTTCACCTACTTACTGACGACCCCTGACCTATTGAGCCAGGAAGACTTTGTTAGTGGTAGCAACACTTAGTTATAACAATCTTGACTATTTACTTTTACTCTTTTGAAATGCCCCAAACTTACAGCGCGTTGTACGGGCGGGCTTCAACATAGAGCTGTGGGCGTTCGATCACACTTCCTGAAAGAATTGTACTGGAGTAATTGATTGATTGCTATTTATACCTTCTGCCTATTTGCCTAAGGAACAATGCGAGTTATTTAACCCAGATGTGTCATATGACTCGGAAACCGTAGAAACACAACTTTTGATTTCTAAAAAGCACGCTCGTTTGGGAAGGTTTTGGAATTGACCGAACCAACCCGACCATCCCCGAAGAGGCCTCCGGAGGGCATAACCAGAAACCCGAAGAGCAGCTGTTTTCGAGACAGTAATAAAATAAGTATGTGGTGGCGTCATGATGCGATGACGCTTCAACACCCCGACCAATTTATACCAGACCAATGTATGCCCGACCAATGTATGCCCGACCAGCTTATGCCCGACCAATGTTATGCCTGACCAATGTATGCCCAACCAATGTATGCCCGACCTGCGCCCTCCTTGGGTCGGCGCGTTCTCACGTTATAATGCCTACCTTAATACACGTTCCTTTTCCAATAAGCAAGTATGTCTGACCCGCCTAGCCTCGCTCCACCTCTGGTCTCGCCCTCCTTACTTACCTCGCTATACTCGACTTCAAGCTTACTTTTGAATGCCTACCCTGGATATGCGCTATTCGGTCAATAAGAAAATGCCGGCGGTAGTAATGGTCCTCATCAACCTACCAATTTCTCTTATCCGAAGTTGCCTTATCAAACTGCCTTATCACGAACAACGTATATCTAACTGATCACGAACAACTACCAATCCAATAAGAATATATACATACGGTAACTGTACTCATCTGACGATATCTTCTAGTGACTAACCGGTTAGCTGGCCGCCTACTCATCTGACAATGTATTATAGTGCTTATAGTGACTGACCAGTTTTCCAGTCGTCTTCTCATCTGAACATGGCTTATAGTGACTGACTGACCGGTTAGCCAGCTATTGAAGATACAATCAGTCCTTACCTCAGCTTACAAAGGAAGGTAGATGCGAAAGGAAGATAGGTGCAATGGGGTCTCCTTACTTTAAGCTTTTGAAGGAAGGAAGAAGGGTAGGCGAAATAGGTCCTTATTACCTCCTTAGGTTAATATAATGACGACGATCAGTGAGTTTGAGTTAGGGTGTGACCTAATAGACAGGTGTAACTGATCCTTATATTAGCTTACGAAGATGGGTAGGTAGGTGCTACGAAGGAAGGTAGGTGCAATGGGTCCCTAATGAATGCCCACGAAAGCAGTTAGGTCAATATCAGCCAGTCAGCAAGTAATCATATATGTTCTTTCCGTCTCCACCTGAACCAACCTCACCAGATCCTGCCTTACCTGAGTATGCGCCTTAGAGTCCTGGTCCTGCCTTACTTACCTGAGCCTGCCTAACCTGAATCTGCCTAAGCCTGCCTCATCTCACCTGAGTCTGCCCTAGGGTCCTGACTTACGGTCCTTCCAACCTTATCTACTTGGTATATATATAATGAGTCAAGTCAATTAATAAGTAAAGTAAGCCATAGGTATCCTCCCCTCGACGCTAGAGGATATTGGTGAAAAAGTACACGTCGTCCCTCACCCATATGATGAGTGAGCGTTAACACCCTTCAAATGAGAATTGGTTCAAATACACGATTACTACACGATCACTTGAAAGAAGAAGATTGGTGGAAGTACGTGATCGCTTTAAAGCTATGAGGCAAATCAATCAATCAAGCTTTGTCGAGGCGAGTCAATCAATAAATCAGGCTTTATCGGGTCTTCCCCATCTGTTAGTCTCCCATAGGGAAGTCTTATCGCTCACGCATGCTTGCTTAAGTGAAAGAAGGTTGAGCAATAGAGCTTAAGCAAATGTTAAAAACCGTCTCAATTAACCTTGTAGCGCATTTTATCACTATTTCCATTCCACCCTTGAATCGTATAGCCTAGCCTTGTGACTCATCCATCATACGCTCTGTGAATCATCCATCATATGCTTCGGCTTTTGAAGAAAGAAAAGAGTATATGGAAGAATTAATTATCCCGTACCTGAAATGAAGTACCGATTAAGAGAGTCCAATACTAATGAACCTGACCCAATGAGGATTGGTTGCTTTCGCTTTCTCACTATTTAAGTAAGTTGAGGTAAGGTTTGAGTCCAGCTCTGCTCCATTAAAGCAATAAGGGGTTGGGTTGGAGAAGCAAATATAATCAATATTTAAAACCGTCTCAATTGCCCTTTTAGCAGGCATTTCTCGCTACCTACCGCAGCTCTGCAGGTGCTATCCCATCGATATGATCCTCGTATGTTTAAGTAAATAGAAAAAAATATAGAACGTTTCAGTCAGTAGAAAAGATATGGAAGTCATCCATGGTATGCCAATAAAAGTAATGCCATATCAATGAACCTTACCTGGTCGATGCAACTCTACGGTGCAATCTTATAATGCAGTCTTATGATGCAATATTATGATGCGGTCTTTCTTCTCTTTGATCAATACAATGCGATCTTACAATACAATATTATGATGTAATCTTATGTGATGAAATATTCTCTTTTGAATAATTGTGTAAAGTCCCTGAGCAGGCAAGAAGATGAAACAGGATCCCTTACTTACCCAACTTCCCCATCTCTTACCCGAAGAAGTTCCTACAAGTCTGTTAGGCCGGCAAGAAAATGTGTATGTCGCTCTGCTGGTCCTCACCTTAATCTGACTGACTGAGGACCCAGCTCTTTCTTCCTTCCGAGGCAATAGAAAAGAAGGAGCGCTGGCCTTTCAGAAGGGTGTTCACTTAACAGGATGGAGGATGTGCACTTATGAAAAGGGGTTAATATATATATATATATATATATCTTCAAGACTTCAAGTTCTAGCTTTGAACACAAGGGAATAATAGCTCTTTGAAACCAACCTGTGAATCTCATGAGAAAGGCAATATTTCAAATAAAAAAGGACCCTTCTTTACTTACCGGAGCCCTACCCCGTGACCTCCTCCCTGTGTTACCCGAATAGTTCTCACTTTTAATGGTAGGTAATTGGCCTAATAAGAAAATGTGTATGTTGCTCTGATCTCCACCTGATGAACCAGTCTTTGTGGGGCATTAGAAAGAGCCAGCTTAGGGGAGCGCTACTATAAGAAAGAAAGAGACTCACTTGAAAGGATGGAGCATGTTCACTTGAAGGAGGATTGCGTATACATGCTCACCACTCACTCGATGACCCAGCTTTTCACGAAGCATTATAAAGCCGGCTGCTTAGGAGGCGCTATCAGACATATTCGCACTTGCTTGAAAGAATGAGGATATGCGCTTACGTGAAAGATTATAATTATTCGTATTCAAGACTTAACGTTCTAGCTTTACGAAAGAATTGAAGTGCAAACCAATCTTTCTTATTCAAAGGAGGGTTACATAAGTAGGTTGAAATTGAAGCTACTAACCTAAGTGAATGGTTTTTACTCTAATGAGGAATAGTGAATAATTTCTCTAAGGGAAGAGTGGCTCTCTCGAACCTGTGACTTTCAAGCAAGTAAATAAAGCTTACATTTAGTCGGGTGATAGTGGAAACAGGGTGATGATAGAAGTAGGGGGGTGATGGTTGAACTAGGGTGAAAAGCGTATTGATTCAAGTTGATTCAAGACCTGCCTCCGGAGAATAGAACCTTATATAATAAACCAATCTCTAATCTACCCCTGTCTAATAAGCGATGCCAATCTCATCAACTTTTCAAGTGTCTGTGTCTGTTCCTCTTAGTTTACTCCTTACTCACTAAAAGGAAGATATTACTTGGTACAGAAGGAAGATAGAACTAGATAAGTAATCTATAGCTGGAATAACAACTTATGCATAGATTAACAAGACTATCGAAGGACTCTCTTAGTTAATCTATCCTATTAGTAACAAAAGCAATAGGAATCATGGTATATATATATACTTATAGTCAACCAAGAAAGATAGAGGGAAGTCACTAAGGAACTACATTTATGAGTCTTAAATCTTACCTAATCAGAATCAACGAAAACATTAACTAACGTATCAACACAGCTTTACTTTAAACACCAAGTTTTCCTAATACAAGTACTACTCAACCTACCCTTACTCTTACATAGATCCAACTACACTATAGCTTAAGAAGAAGGAATAGACCATGTAGATACATCTTATTCACTTCCCTATTACCATTACTTTACTACTGGTCTCTAATCAAGATAGAACTAGGTATATAAGGAAGAAAGAACTTCTCTCATTATATCTGCTAATCCTAGACTTATACTTAACTTATACTCACTGCCGGAACTATCACTATAATAAACTTATCAATATTATTAGTGAATACCTTATGAATTAACTCCTGGAATCAAGGTCAACAATTACTATAACAAGGAAGATATATATAAGGAATCAATACTAACAAGATGAATTAATCTTCATAACCTCTATATCAACAGGCCTTCAACCCTCCTATCTCTAATGACTTCTTGGACATGGTCTTGCCTTCAGACGAGGCGATCTTAGAGGCAATGACTAGTTCAGAACGACCATGGGAATACATGCATCATCGATCATATTTTCTTCCCGCCCGATAGACCATCATATTAGGAAACCTATCAGTGTAGATTATAAGGATCTACACTAAAGCAATCACCATTATGCAGGGGTTAACACAACTAGATTAAGAACAATAGTTACTTTATTAGGTCTATTACGAAGATATAACTCTAACTCTCCTTATACTTTATTAGCAACAATAGGAAGAGATAGAAAAATATTATAAATCTAAGGTGGCCTTTCTAAGTTACTTATTGGGCCAAACAAATTGAGAGATTATTGGCTGGTCTTCGAGTTCGTTTCCTCGTCCTTCTTGGGTCGGACGAGCGAACTTAACGTTTCCTCACCCTTTCTTTCTTCCCCTCTTCCCTCGAATTAATGGAAGCATCAATCACGAAACACCTCCTCTCACAAAGAGAATTATCACCCCCACACTTCGTCTAACCTACGTCACTCAAGCCCTATACCACAACGAATCAAAGCACTGTAAAACGCACATCCTAACCGCAGGAATCAAGCGCTCTCTCCCCCCCATACAAGGATACAGATATCGAAGTTCCCCGGGCCGCTGTTGATCCCGAACCATCCGATTTATACACCAATTGATTTCGGCCTCACTAAGCAGTAGCAAAGTAAGCATAGGTAGATTCGGTTGATCGAGTGAAAGCATCTGAGCCAGGTGCGGGGCCTATTTCATTTCGAGAATAACCAGTAGCTGATCCACCAGGTTCACTCTTACCTTCTCGTATAGAAGGTAAGCAACAGAGACAGATCGAGTTGACCTCATAGAATTAGATCCATCAGTCATAGTTATAGTTGATCGAGTAGAAGCACTAGAAGCACCTAGAATAGGAGTAAAAGTAGCTAGGATGTAGGTCTGATAAAGAGCGAGGGGATAAAGAAAAGCCAAAGCTCTCACATAATCACCGTGAGTAATGCTAGCAATGGAAGTCTTAAAGGAGTAGGATCCATCGTATAGAAAAGAAAGAAACAATGTAAGAGTGAAAGTAGCTATGCCTAGTATACCATGAGTCATGTCCAACAGGATAATGCCCAATATAATCCTCGCCGGGAGCAGGGGCAAAAGCATAGGCAGTTTATTACCTCGCATCTTAGTAAGTCTCACCAGCAACAGAGGCAGTTGATTCGATTGAAGCAATATATTTATATATTATGTAGATATTGCTATTGCGTTATTACATCTATATAGAATGACCTAAGCCCACCTCACAAATTAAGAACATGCAACGAAGTCATAGAGGGAGGGGGGTAGGCAGGCATCATG
>Ga0228600_1000132_pt1 | contig 10933 bp, 9 predicted proteins | sample CRU5metagenome_FD_182730 | JGI IMG/M metagenome (GOLD analysis project Ga0228600, IMG submission 182730) | Spruce roots microbial communities from Bohemian Forest, Czech Republic - CRU5 | ecosystem: Host-associated > Plants > Roots > Unclassified | place: Czech Republic: South Bohemian Region... | reverse complement strand
GCCTTATAGTAAAGTGTTATCTGCCCCGGCCTCATAGTAAAGTGTTATCTGCCCAGGGCGAGTTCTAGAAAGAAGTGATAGAAATCAAGGGATTGATGCTCGTATATTCCACATTGCGGCTTCTCCTCAACCAACACTGAAGATAATAATGAGGCCAATCCAACAATAATAATATGCCCTACTATTCTTAAAGGCCCTAACACGTAACTAATAGAAGTCAGAATCTGTGCTCCTCCACCTTCCTTTTCTTATTGACCTTTAATACCAGCCCCAGCCCGAAGAAAAGTAACTTGCTAGAAAGAATAGGGGAGGATTGTGTTGGAGGGCTTTCTTTTCCCCGTATTCCTGTTGGGGAGAAGATAAGATAAGAATGAGGCCAGGAGAAGGAGAACTCCACCCTACTATTCCTATTGCTAGGGTTTAGGCAATAACTACTAAACGATTAGGCCCTATCACTTCTAAATCTAAACATATCTCTAGAACTCTCCCTATAACTTATTTGGGAGGGGCTGATTCTTGCATAAAGGTGCCGATTTGTGCAGATATTTCGTGTCTAATAGAGGTGCCCCAACCCCTGAAATAATAATAGTAGGGGAGGCGGGCCTAATGTTTCATCTACTGGCTAAAGGTGAGGAAGAGGGGAAGGCCCATCCAAAGATTATAATGCTGCCGTGTTGGGGTTTATTTCTCTCACTTACTTCCGGGTTAAAGAGAAGAGTGGGCAAGAATACGAATCTAGACAGCTACTATTAATAAAGTAGGTGGTGGAAGTTATAGAATAGGCAAATGAAAGCAGTACCAATTTCCAAAGTTGAATCAGCCTTTACCAGGGACAGAGTAAGCAGCGAAGGAGGTAGAGGCAGCCTTACTATGAATAGGGGAGTCATTATCAGATACAGAGTCTGAGCCGGTGGACTTCGTGAATGAAAGCGACCATATTATTATTATATACGAAATGATTGGTGCTCATTATGCGCTCATTGAGTTCCAAAGTAGGTTTCTAATCTAGTGGGAGATTCAGTTTACCGAGTGGTTTCACTTTATTATAATAGGGCGATCAACTGGCTCCGCTACTTGCTCAGATGTTGCTACCGGAATGATGCAGAATTCATACGTTTCCAGTGCGAAGAGTGCATTGTCTATAACAAAAAATGTGTATTTATCGGGATCAATTTCGATCGATTCGGATGGATCCGAACTAAGCGAATCGTACCCTTAAATAATAATAGGGGTAGCAGCCGTTGCGATAAAGAAAATGCTGATGCCCATAATCCTCATTCTCCCCTGTGGATCGCTCTTAGTCTGGGCTCGGCAACACCCTATTGTAAGTTTTCAATCGATTGATTGACTACACTTTTTGATCCTCCCCTCCCTACTCTGCGATTCTGGCACTCCTCAATGCAATTAGAGTGCCCAGCGGGGCTTTTCATATGATGGGCCGCAGTGATCCGATTGATTGCTGGCGCTCTCTATCTAGTTATGTGGTGATTATTAGACCGTCAACGGGCATCTCCAATCACTCCAACTTCTCTGTATTCATTATTGTCAAGATTGCATGAGAATTGAGCCCTACGGGGGCGAACCGAAATCAAGCGTGTTGGCTGGTCTAAGGCATAAGGTCTCTCATGCGCTAGGGGCGTAATGCTTTGTTCATTCATAGTTGTCCAGGCCTTGTGTGATTTTGTGTTCTTGTTGATGGGAAAGTGAAGTCGATTAATTACGGGGTATTACGCGACCGGCGGTGTGCTCTTAACCGGCCGGCCTATTCACCCAAAAGAATTTCCCTATTTATAAGTCAGTCAGTCGATTCGGGACTGGAGGAGTTAGGTGTTACACTGGCTGCATTTTACTTTCTTCAACCACACCACCCTTCTTGACCTTCATGTATTTAGATAGGTTTTCGAATGGCGAAAAATGGGAAGCTTGCTCCGTTCGTCAGTACAGATTTGGATGGAATTGAAGAGCACCAGTTCATATTCATAATTGCACACACAGATCTGGAGTAAAAGGATTCGAACCTTTGCATGTCGGTACCAAAAACCGATGCCTTACCACTTGGCTATACTCCATACGCCTGCCCGAAGGGGGAAAGGAAAAGCAGGGCTCGGCTCGAAGAACGAGCGAATCGGGGAATTACTTGACCGTACCGGGCGCGGGTGCTGGGGAATTATTTGACCGTTATCTCGCCTCCAACTACGATATATAGTTACAGAATTTTGCTTACTGACCTGCGATAGCGAAGGTTATCCCCTATATTTATTCCCCTAAAAGCCTGAGCAGAGCTCACTCAGGACCAGGACCCTACCCTACTTCCCCTAAAAGCCTGAGCAGGGCTCACTCAGGACCAGGACCTTCCCTGAGCATAGCGAAGAAGGTCTTACCTTCGCATCCATCAGGTAAGGTCCCTTGCCTGCCTGAGCATAAGGTAAGGAAAAGCATAGCGAGGATTTCCCTGAGCTACGGTCTAGGTCTTACGTACGCATAGCTCAGGTTCGCTCAGGTAAGGTGAGAAGGTAAGGTCATCCCCTATATTTCTTCCCCTCAAAGAGCTCTGGAAGGTAAGTGACCTTACCTGAGCTCTGCGAAGGGTTGGTGATTATACCCTCTAATTTGAACCCGGTAAGTACCGGCCTTACCTACCTGAGCATAGCTCGGGTAAGGATAACCTTACCTCCCTTCCTTCCTTCGCTTCGAAGGAAGCAAGCAAAAGGATAACCTTCCCTTCGCTATGCTCCCTGAAAGCCTACACAAAATCACACTGCTCTGCAGGCAGGGATATAGCAAATAAGCCCGGTTCCTATCCTCTCTTTGTTCGGAAGCGGGGACTTATACTGTTACTGTAGGGGAAAGAAAGGAATAGGCTTAGTAGGGCTCGAACCTACAATATCACCGTTATGAGCGGTACGTTTCAACCAATTAAACTATAAGCCCCTACGATTCTCTCTACATGCAATTCGCTCACTTCGGCCCCCCCACCCCTTAATCAATCAATCGCGGAAATATGAGGATTGCGCCTCCATCTATCTATTTCCTTATCTTTCCAGCCAGAAATTGTTCATCCATCTCCATTTCCCATTCATTCATTTCTTTCCTATTTCTTCATTTGAAACGAAAATGATTTTTCAGGTTCTCCTTCCACCCGCTTGCTTACTTACTCTACTGACTCTACTTACTCGACTGACTCTACTTACTTACGCGACTTACTCGACTTACTTACTGGCTTTCAATACGTTACGCCTAGCTTTAAATATGCTACGCCTAGCCTGTCTAAGACATTAGTTACTCCTAGCTTGAAATATACCTATGGCCTAGCTTTAAATATGCTACGCCTAGCTTGAAATACGTTACGTATTATTTGATTCCCTCAATACTTACATACGCATCCATCTTTGAGGGAGGTGAGGTTGTTTCTGGCTCGCAATAAAGCTAGGGCCCGGCAACTAAACTAGTAGTCCGTCCTATCTATCTACCTCTCCAAACACAATATCTTGAGTACCAATTATGGTGACCACATCTGCTGGCATGTGATGTTTGGACATAGAATCGAGTCCTTGTAAATGGGCAGAGCCAGGTGCTCTTATTCTACGACGATAGGGACGATTGCTTCCATTACTGACCAGAAACACACCAAATTCTCCTTTAGGTGCTTCAACTGCGGTATGGGTAGAAGAAGCTGGTACGGAAAAACCTTCTGTATGGGGTTCAAAATGGTGAATTGAGGTAGAGTAGACTGATGATCCCGTAGTCATTCAGGCAGGCCGTTCTTTGGACAAGCTTGCTCCTGCTCCCCCAGACCATCTTTCTCTCTCCAAACCTAACGTGATAGTTTCCCATCATAAGGCTCTCTATCTATAGATTGAGCCATTACCAGTTGGACAAGAAGCTGATTCGTCCAGACAGAACTCAGTTGACTGAAAGAACCGGTCCGCGAGGGGTTATCCCTTCCCCGGTGATCCTCGCCGCAAGGTTATACCCCTCGCTACTATAGGTCTAACCGATAGGTATTACTGATGCTGCATAGCGCTTTTTGCTCCAGACCCCTCCCTAGTTCCCATTCTCTCGCTTGTTGAGCGAGATCTGCTACTACATTATATTAGCAAAATGGGGCGGGCGCTACTTATAAAGGCAGAACAGAATTTGTGTAGGCACTATAGATAGATCTATAGTGCATGCACAAATTCTTAACCTCCACAAATGCATAACCTTACCTTTACGGTCTAATATTACTGACATAGAAAAGTGGGATTCCCGGAATAGCCAGCGATAAATATATTTTTTCTGCTCCCGCTTCCGAGCTAGCTACTGATAAATAGGGGCGCGTACTTATAAATAGAAATATTGATCTAAATCTCAATATAACTAGGCGAGCCCACCCACTCGGTGAAACAGCAATATGCGCAACTCGTAAATAAAAATGTATGTTTGTTTCGCATATTATTAATTATATTATTGGAAATAAAGGGGGTTATGCCTGTACACAATGGACTTACTTACTGGCTTTCAATACGTTACGCCTAATAAATAGGGAGGGGCAAGGCAGGCTATGTGGATGGAAGGGGCAACCTTAATGACGAAGGTAGTTTTGGCTTTTTAGCCCCACTATCTTCACCGGACAAGTTAATGGGGGAGCCGTGGCGAACGAAACCTCGGTTCATCTCGCCCCACCCCTATTATTATTGTAATATAGGTGGGGCAATTGCCCCGCACCTGACTGTGATAAGCCCTCCCGAGACCAGTGGACCTCGAATAGCTTCGTAACTAGCGATCGATCAGAGCCTCAGGCTCGGAAATAATCCCGATAAGGCACTTAGCCTGAGCATAGCGAGCGAAGGGTAAGGGATAACGTCGCTGGAGCGTCTTTCCAGTGAATGGCCCAACAAGGAAGGTGGGTGTTAGTGGTTCATCATGGTCAATGATGCTAATCTGTGCTGCTACCCTATTCTTATTCATCGGGAAGAAGAGAAGGTTCTACCTTTCCTGAGGCGGGCGAGGATATTTATACGCTCGCCTAAGGTACGAGGGCGAGGGGCGGGCCCGGCCGGTTAAGTGGTGGATTCCAGAATTTTTCATTTCATAATTGGTGTAGGATTCCGAAGGGAGGGAAGGTTATCCCGGAATGCACTATAGATCGATCGTAGTTGCTTACCTATAGCAAAGGAAAGGTCTTACGCATAGCTCTTCGAGGGGAATAAATATAGTGATAACCTTACCTTCTAGCTCTAAGTGATCTCCTTCCCTTTTCCACGGGAAAGGTCCTGAAAGAAAAGGTAGGTCAACCCTGAGTTAGAGTTCGGGAAGATATGAATGAAAGGCCCTTGCTCTTTTTAGCCCCTCAAGCTATTCCACAAAAGAATGATATATCTCTTTCATTGTATATGATATTATGCGATTATGATACCCGATGCTAAAGCGTAATTACTTAATATATAATGACCAGCAGTCGCCCATAAAGAAAGAAAATGGAGTTATGTACTTAAAATTGACTCATCTGGTAGGGGGGGCTTTATGCACTTAGATACCTGGCTAGTGACCGAAATAATACGAGTCAATACGTTACACTTCGCCTAATGGTCGGATTTTGGTTGAGCCTGCTTGCGCTTCCTCATCCTCCCTATGGTCAGATGAGAGATAAATCCCTTGCCCGATGCGGGCAAGCAATAAATTCCTCATCCTCCCTATGGTCAGATGAGTGATAAATCCCTTGCCCGATGCGGGCAAGCAATAAATTCCTCTCCCCTACATTTGAGAGCCTGCTTGCGCTTCCTCATCCTTCCTTTGAACCGGTCGGATGAGTGATAAATCCCTTCTCGGGCAAGGTTATTTTGCACTTTGATGCAGAGGAGTTTGAATTTGTTTGTATGGGCATAGATAGGAACAAAGAGAGGGAAGGCGCGAACAAAGACCTTCCCAAACATATAAATCATAGTAACTCATTCGATTTGTGGTCTCTGTGGGATTATGCGCTGGAGTAATAAAATAGGTATACTCTTCTATTGTTCCCATATTATCCCACCTCCTGTGGGGTTTACAAATTAGGTTATCTTGGTTTTACTTATGGGTGAGCTTGTCAGGCTTCCCTGCCTGCATCAATTCCTCCATGCACTTGTATGATGCGAGTCTTACTGGCACTATACTCGTTTATGTCGGGGTGGAATAACCGTAATGGTTGCTTCTTTTGGCTTATTAGTCGGGCTTTACATAGCTTCGTGTGGACAGAGTAAGTAAGAAGGGAGTTTCGATAAATGTTTGAAGAAATAGTCGGGCTCCACATAGATTCGTTTGGACCGAGTAAGTCACTATAGGGAGGTTAGAGAAATGTTTATCTGCTGAGATACCGGATGCTTACCGAAAGAGGGGAATTGCACGTAAGAAAAGGGATTATTTTAATGAACCGGCTCCCACCAATCGAAGTTTCGTGCATTTAAGTTTAAGATGGTAGTAAACTCTGTAGTTATCAGCTGGGCCTGAACAGGACCGCATAGAAAGCTCCACAGAGCTATCACTTCTATCTCTCCGTTTTCATTCAGACATATACGTTCATCTATACTATCTTAGTAGTGCGTTCTTTTGGGGTGAGTAATATGTTCGTGAGTGTAAGAGGGCCCCTACCCCCTTGTTGCCCTCTTAAGCGCTCTAACCAGCCCTCCCTCTTAAGGACCCATTAATTCCTGCTGTGATACGGCCCTCTCCTTCCCCGTTACTGTAGGCCGCTAGCAAGCAAAGAACCAGCTATTGGGTTGAACGGCTTCAATGGCCCTTATTATTTTATTTAAGGTCACTTTTCGTCCGCCTTCGGCCTGATTAGATCCAAGGGGGTAAGTGAATCAACCACGCTTTGCTTTGGGCCCGCTACCAGACATGGAACCTTGTGAAGAGAAGCTGGTTCTACTGCGGTTCTTATCAATTATTAAACTGCGTGCATAATATCGTATAATATGTAAATACAGAAAACGAAGCTGAAATGGTACGAAGTCGCTCATCCATCCGATGGGTGAGGAAAGATATTTATGTAAAATAGCGAGAGATAGCGAGAAAACCCCCTACCCCTATCCGCTTCCTTTTTTTTGTGACAAAGACCGCTTTTTGGAGCAAGCACCCAATATACTTCGCTAAGTTCCGTTTCGTTTCTCGATCCACACAGCAGCAGACGTTTAAGCACAAGAAGCACAGGTTCAGTGATTTGATCCAACTCCTCTACTGTCCTTCCTCTCCCGTTGGTCTCACCTGCTTGGGCATCCTTGGCCTTGGCTGGCTTTCTTCTCTGGTTACCAATAACCTGCCGTACGAAGGGGGAAATACTTACTTTGTATTACGGTAAAGACTGAGCTATGGCATAGTCCCACCCCACCAGAGAGGGGGGAAGAAAGCTAGGCTAGATCAAATCAATAGGGAAAAAGCTAGGCGAGATAGGATGGGTTCTAGAGCAACTAACTATGCGGGTCATTGTGGGTGCGAGGTCTCTTTCCTTCCCGGTTAATAAACTCAGTAACACCCCAAACCTTGATGGCGAATGCGACTGCGACGAATGCGAAGAAGAAATCTATCGAGGCGAGGGGAAAGGCTGTGACTCAATCTATCTTTTCATTTTCCTTCCCCAGCTCGCGTATTCCAGCTGGCTCTCTTCCTTCCCAGTTACTCACACTTACTCACACTTACTCACCCTCTATTTGTTCCCCTCAAAGAGATAGCTCAGGTACGGTTGGTTTTTCTTATCTCTCTAGTTACTTTATTATACGTAATTACGTATATAATGAGGGCAGAAATGCATAATTACATATATAATAGCAGCCACTTATTTCCTCGGCGAAGGATTGACCTTACTTACCATAAAGGCCAACTCTTCATTTCACACAGTTAGAGAAACTGAGATCATATCTGTGAGATTTAGATAAGGAAATAGTGTTTGGGGGGTTGATCAGGACTTGACCGGGTTTATCAGGACCTTACTGGTTGACCGGCGCAGGACCTTACCTGAGCAGAGCTCAAGACCTTTCAGGACCTTTTCTGCCCTTTCTTTATTCATTCCCCCCAAGAAAGAGGTGCAACCTTCCCGAACGAATAAGAAGTCAGAATCCTTTGGAATTGGGGAAATAGAGGTATCGAGAGATTGATTGGTATTAGTTGCATTCTCCTAGAGCTGGCGTCAACGAGCTCATGCTAATGCTTGCTAGGACCTGTCGCAAATGTTTCGATCAATGCAAGCAATTGAACCTTCCCCATTCGCATTCATCATTACCATAGCGAAAATGATGGCGGGAACGATGCGCTCACCATTATGCATGCCAGCGCATCACCACGTAATGGCACAATTCAGAACCAGAAAGAACCACCACCAAAAGGAACGACCGCCAAGATACGCATAGTGATGAAATCTCCTGGAAAGAAATTATTGGGAAACAATTTAGGGCGTTGCACACGCAAGATTGGATCGCCTGAAGAACGAGTCTTATATACAGTGCTACGATCACCTCATATTGATAAAAAGTCTAGAGAACAGTCTGAAATGGAGATACATAAACAATTGCTGGTCACAGAAACAGAAACGCATGAATTGCGCAAAAAGTTATTTCGGTCAAAACGCCGTGCGACTCGAAGGACATAAGACTCTTTGGTCAGGCCCAATATTGCCCAGCCGACGGGATGCTCCTACCCCACCATGCGCTCCTGGCCCTTCACCTCATATAAGAGGGGGGGAAGGGGGGTATGGAGCGTGGGGAACAATGCGAGAAGTGATATAACCGGCCGGGAGTGGCGGCAATACTATTGATCAACGCGAGTGAACTGTGCTCAGACGCTTCGTAAAACCGCACCGCATCCATCTACGAGAGGAGCTGTATTGTATTGATGAGTACTCCTTGAGATCTACGGAATGTGATCTGGGACACGATGGGAGTTTGCGTGCCTCGATAGGCAGGCAAAGGATCACCGGAGTATAGCACAAGATCGCCTTTTCTCGCTGCCATAGAGTCAACCTGTAAACGAGGTAAACCCAATGGGAACCGTGGAAGGGGAGGTTCGGTCGATCAGATACCGCATTGGGCAGGAGACGATCCAAAAAGCGAAGGCTCACCCTTACTTCAAAGAAACGGTGAGATAGGCGACAGGGAGAAATAGATCTTTTCTCGCCGGTGCTGACTCGGATCTCGCGAGAGAAACACTATTTCTTATTCTTTAGGCCACTCACTCTGGGAATCAAGTACGGAGCCCGCAAGCAGTGCTTAGTAGATGTCAATCGCACGCAAATGAAGTTGCCAACTACTTACCTTCCGGGTTCAAAAATAGTGATAAGGTGATAACCTACCAGGAGACCTTGCTATGCCTTATGTAACGTGTAAGGGCCTATTTGCTACATACAGTGAAAGCCCGGGACTTATGTCACGAATTTGCCTAACGCCGGCTAAAAATAGCAGTTCCATAGTGTTATGGAGTTATGTCTTCTCCTTATGCTATCCCTCCGAAATGGAATCGTTTTTTACGCTATAGAAACACTTCGCGCAAGGCGGAAGCATCTGGGACCATTGTTTCTATGGAGTTATGTCTTCTCCTTATGCTATCCCTAGTTACCGAAATCATATGAGTCAATACGTTACACTTCGCCAAGGATCTTTGGAGTTATGTCTTCTCTTTATGCTATCCCTAGTTACCGAAATGAGATATGTCAATACGGTAGCCAACGTTAGCGAGGTTACCGCATAGTGAGACAGATAGCTCCTGGCAAGTCCTTACCAAGCCCCATATTAGACGAAGTGTTTCTTTAACGTATTTACATAATTGAGGACACAACACCTTAGAACATTTTCACCCGGTAAGACCTTTCAGGACCTTTATCCATTTATCCATCTATAGGGTGGCACTTGGTGATAGCGTAACAGATGAATAAGTGATTCCCAACCCCCGAGTAATAGGTCGGGGCTGGGCCTGGGAACTATTCCTCGCTCGCCACTTGAGCCGTATGCGGGGGAACTCGCACGTGCGGTTCTTGGGGGGGGGGAAAGCTTGTAAGAGCCTACCCATCCCAATAGCGTCTATTTGGAGCTCAATACGAAATCATCTTTTATCACAAAACCCGTTCGGATAGAGGCAAACCATTGCTCCGAAGTCGGGATTTATGGATGGAATAGTGGCTCGCCCCCCCCCTTCCCCGTAGCTCGGGAAAGGTATAACCTTCTCTATCTAATAGTAATAGTAGCTTCCCGGCCAAGGTGATAAATTTGTTACGGCCCTTAATTCATTTGTGTAGGTTATCCCTTACCTTCGAGCTCAGGTAATACCTTTCAGGACCAACCCGCCCGGTTGCTTCACGTGACCGAACCTTTCTTAGGGATAAGGGGCATTCTTTCGTGTTGGGCGGCACTCGTTTTCCGTTTAGCAGTCTCAGTGATCGGGCCTTTGATCGTCTATTCTATATAAGTGATACCACCTTCTATTATTTATATAGTAAACCACCACATCGATCTAGAATTGGCTGAGATGCTCGCAGCGCAGTCTTGAACGATTATGGAAAGCGATATATAAGTAATTGGGAAGGACGGGGCAATCCTTTTGACCCAAAGAAAGACGCAAGATTGATATGCAGATTGAATTCCAGAAGATGCAGAACCCGTTTTATAGCCTATTCCAGTTCTAGTATCAATGTCTGAACCGGAGCCCGTGGGCCTGTTTACCAAGCAGCGATCCCTACCATTAGTTTCTTTAGTTTTACCCCTTGATTCGGAACCATAAGCACCAGTCGCAGTTTCAATCGCAAATCGAGTTGAATTGTGTTTCGGGGCCCTAAAATCCATTCCAACAGTTCGATATTTCTTTTACCTTGTTGACCTAGAACCACCAAGAGCAAAGGCAGGGGCACCACCAATGGTTTCACCGGTTGACCCTGAACCCCCTACAGAAGCAAGGGTTGCAGAACAAGTTGTTGTTTACTCAGTAGCAATGT